>Ga0172369_10000022_pt1 | contig 206096 bp, 174 predicted proteins | sample LakKiv25m_FD_114539 | JGI IMG/M metagenome (GOLD analysis project Ga0172369, IMG submission 114539) | Freshwater microbial communities from Kabuno Bay, South-Kivu, Congo - kab_022012_11.25m | ecosystem: Environmental > Aquatic > Freshwater > Lake | place: Democratic Republic of the Congo... | reverse complement strand
CTAAAGAAATTAATTAGTACCGAGGGCCGGACTCGAACCGGCACGGGTGCAAACACCCACAGGATTTTAAGTCCTGTGCGTCTACCAATTCCGCCACCCCGGCTAAAACGCGGTGCAAATATAAACTTTTTTCACAATTCGTTGCAATAATTTGGCTTTAGAGATTTAATTAAATCATTCCTTTACTAAAACCTAATAACCTTCATATAAAACTAAAACCTCATATGACGGGCTAATTAAGAAGCAACACTTTATTTAGATGAAGAAAGCAACTAACTAACTTTCAACTCAAAAATTCTAATGTGAGTGAAATCCGGTGAGGTCGCACTTACTTGTAGTAATTTTCTATATAATCGGGCTGGTTTTTATATCGGCTCTTCCGCTTCATTATTTTTTAATTACTGCTCAAACTTTGGTTAGAATTACAAAATATGTTAACAATTCTTTTGTATTAATTCCTTACTTCATAAGAATCAATTTCTTAGACTGTACTCCTTCATTTGTTATTATCGTGTACACATAGATACCACTGCTGACTGTAGAACCACTATTATCTTTTCCGTCCCACACTACAAAATAATTACCCTTCTCATTTTCTCTGTCAATAACGGTTTTAACTTCTCTTCCAAGAATATCAAATATTTTTAACCGCACTCTGCTTGTTTTTGAAATAGAATATTTTATTACAGTTGTAGGATTGCAAGGATTCGGAAAATTTTGATATAGTTTGTTTTCAATTTCTTGTACAATATTCCAATTTAAATTCGGTTCTTCAGTATTCATTATTGATATACCGCTGTTACCTATAGCCCAAATATTTCCATTGTTATCGGTTAGTACTGTACTTATAAAATCGACTCCCAGTTTAGTCTTATCGTAACTATAATTTGTCCATTTGTTTCCATCCAAAATGGAAATACCACCCGAGACCCACGGTGCCTTGTCAGAATTTCTACATGAAAATATTAATCGTTGTTTATCATCTATTGTCATTGATGAAACAGTTTCACTAATTATACCGGAATTGCTTCTATCAATAATCTCCCACTTAGAATCTTTGAATCTTGCTATACTATTGTAATAACTGGAAACCCATAGCGTACCATTTTTATCAAGTAAGATATTACTAATCTGATTTATTGGGATATCCACTTTTTCATTTATCAACTTCTTACCACTCTTTATTGGATCAATTTTCATCAATCGTTTATCCCCGTAATATTCACCAGCCCATATATATCTGCCATCAAAGTACATTGTTGAAACCCAATCGAGAGAAATAGAATATTGATCTCTAGGATAAATAGCTAATGTAGATCCGTCAAATTTTGAAATACTTCCGTTCGATTCACCAATCCATATATTCCCGTAATAATCAGCGCACATTGATTCAGCTTGGAAACCTATCGGAAATCCCTGCGTGAAGGCTGTTATTTGATTCTCATTGTATTTGAATAAACCTTTATTCGTTGCAATCCAAAGATTGTCTGATTGATCAACTACTAATGTGTTAATAATGTAATTTCCTGAACCTATATCATTGATGTTTAGATAACTAAATTCTGTTCCGTTGTATTTTACTACACTATTAGTATTTTTAATTGAATTGGATGGTGATCCGTAATCTTCTGCTATACACCAAATATTTCCTTTACTGTCCTTAACTGCTTTTTTCAAAATTGGTGTGGGTAATGTAGAATTACTTGTATTGTATTCCTTAAAGTCTCCGTTTTCAAACCGATATAATCCGATCTCAGTTCCAACCCATAACCCTCCTCTGTAATCTACAGCTAATGCGTGTATGTGACTACTTCGTAATTTTGAATTGTAACCATCATAGATTTTCCAATCTTTTCCATCATATCTATAAAGTCCACTGAAATTAGTTCCTATCCAAATATTATTACTGCTGTCAACAGCCATACACGCAACATTGGATCTTGGGAAACCGCCACCACCCTTAATTGCATACTTAATCCACGTATTATTCGCAAATTTATAGACGCTCTCTTTTTCCGTACCAATCCAAATATTATCATCTTTATCAATAACTAATCCCGTAATTTGATTCGTTTCTATTGGTGAATTTTTCTTGTTATAGATTGTCCAATTTTTACCATCATATTTTATTATTCCAGAAGTGAGGGTATCATTAAAATCGTATTGGTAAGTAGCAATCCACATATCCCAATTTTTGTCAAACTTAATAGTTCTTATGTCATTACTTGGAAGCGGTGAATTATTCATTATTAGTTGAACTGTACCCCATGGTTGGTTATTAATCAATTCGAATTTTTGTATCCCTCCATAAGAAAGTCCTACCCATAAACCTCCGTCTCCATCTTCTGCAACTGTATTAATACTTGGTGGTCCATACCCCCAAAAATTATAGTAATTATAGAATAATAGACCAGATCCCCATTTGCTAAATACTAATTCATCCTTATTGTTTATTAAATGTGGTCGAGATTGAATTAAATCAATTTCAGAATTGGTCTTATCATATAATTTTATCTCTTCATTATCTAAATTGATATATACTAATCCTGCATTTGTCCCTGCCCATAAACTATTTCCTTTTGTAACTATTCCATTGATAGTATGCCCATTATAAAATGTAGTCCATTTTGATTGTTGATTGATTTGTTGTGCAAATAAAGAAGATGAAATAAGAATCGTTAGAAGAAAACCTAAATCTTTTTTATTAATCATAATTTACCCCACACTTATTAAAATGCTAACTAAATTTACTCAAGATTTTCGAAATAGTTAACAACATACTTCATGGTTTTATTTTTTGCACTATTGTAGATATTATATCTTTGTAAAAATTTAATGTTGGCGGAGTTCAGCGATGGGAATAAGCTTGAAGAATAGCCAGTAAAAGGTGAGCATGGTTTCTTAATCTTTGTTACTTCTTAAGCTAAACAAGAAGGTATAATCATGAAATGATTTTTAACCATTTTACTATATTAACAATGAAAAAAGCCCAAAACCAAAAAGTTATAATATTAATAAGTGAACGGTAGAAAAGTTTATGGATCGGTACTTCCGAGCTTTCTTTTCATTGTTCATTAAAATTATGTCGTGAGGAATGTGGAGTCCATACCTACAGCTAAAAAATCATTGGGATTCTTGAAATTCCCAAAAAGCAGAAAGCCCGAATCCTTTACGAATTCGAGCTTTCTTTGTGGGCCCTGAAGGACTTGAACCTCCGACCCGCTGATTATGAGTCAGCTGCTCTAACCAACTGAGCTAAGAGCCCAAACACTATCAAAATTTTATGCGGGACAAAAATAGTGCTTTGAAAAAATGGATGCAAATAGTACCAAAACTATTTCATCAAAATCATTTTTTTTGTTTGGGTAAAATTACCGGCTTGGATTTTATAGAAATAAACTCCGCTCGGCAAATTGCCGGCATCGAATTTCAATTCATAACTACCGGCAGCTTTTTCTTCGCGCACTAATGTTCTAACTTCATTACCTAGAACATCGTAAACATTTACACTAACGAAACTATTTTGAGGAACTTGATATTTTATGGTTGTTGAAGGATTGAATGGATTCGGATAGTTCTGTGACAATTCAAATTTAGTTGGAAGAACCGAATTATTTTCTTCAACATCAGTTGCTGTCCCTGTTACAGCTAATCCCCAATTGTCGGTAATTCTAATTCCATCAAGAATTAAAGTAGGCGCACTACCAGAAGAACCTTGTCTGATTGTGACCATTGATAAATCAGCTTGATCGAGTCTTGTCAAATCGGAACAGACATATGGTCCAACTGTAGGACTGGTTGGTTCTGTTGTTGTAGGACTTATAGAGGATAAAACATAAACGCTGATGGCATCATCGGTATTGGAAGTGATATTAAATTTATATTTAACTACAACTAAATATGTCTGATTAAAATTAAAAACAGTACTTCCAAAAGGAAATACAGCAGACAATTCTGATGATTTACTTACTCCAACAGAAAACCCATTTCCGTTGGCTTTTAGAACAACACGAGCAGTGTAGAATGTCTGGCCAGCTGATGGTGAAAATGTAATAAAGTAATCGGCTTTGTCGTTAGAGAGACCGGTCTGAGCACTTTGTACATTTATCAAGAATGCCATATATATACTACCCGAAGTAACAGGTGTAAAAGTTTTATAATCATCTTCTCCTGTATTTGTTAATGTTACTGCGTTCCCCATATTCGAAGCGTAATTTGTAAACGTTAAACCCGGAGAAGTTATTGTTAACGCATTTGTAGTACCTGAACTTACAGTCCAACCACTTGCCGTTAATAAAGAGCCTGCTGTATAATTAAACTCCTCCACAAAAAGTGTTGTTTGGGCATAGCTTAAACTAAAACAAAAAACAAAAATTAAAAGTAATAATTTTTTCATGACAGCCTCGCTGGTTTATTGATATTCTTTGTTATCTATATAGTTGTAACTAAAGTAAATATATTAAGTATAAAGAACTGTTAATTAAATGTTAATTTTAAATATCACAAAACCTTTAAAATTAGAAGAGGCGTCTGTTGCGCCCCTCCATAACATAAATAAAATTGGATCTTATCAAAAAGTAAAAGCCAACCCAGCACTATACCATCGTTCTCTTCCGAAATAACCTTTTGCCGATTCAAAAGAATGTGCCGCTCCGTAAATAGAAGATGTCGGCCCATCAGTTGCTTCAACAACATAATCGTTATTATTCAATATGTTGAACACATGAAAATTAAGATTGATCTTTTTTACAAAGAAGTCTGTAACGTAATACGTAAATCCCAAATGGAAATCTGTAATGTTATAATCAGGTATTCGCCATGATTGAGATCTGTCAGCAGGATTTGTTCTATCATCAACAAAATACCTAGAAAAATGTCTTCCATAAAATTTATAAACTGGATTAATGTACATGTTAAATCCTGCACCTAAATAAATACTATAATCTAATGAAAGAGTAACTTGCTGTTGAGGGAATTCAGAAACAAATAAGTTCTCGGAATAAATTCTTATCATAGTTATCCTCGTCGGATCATCTTCAGGCCAAATAGCGGCATCAACATCATTCGTATATCTTGCATTAATAACAGAAGCATTAGCTTTTAGTGTAAGCTTACGAATAGGTTTTGCCAGAATCTCCAACTCTGCACCATAATGAAGTTCATTTGCACCAACTACATTAACATATGAAGTTGAAAATGTTTGTTGTCCTGTAACCGGATCAATAACAGAATTTGTTACTGCAAAAGGAACCATCGCTCTGTCTTTCCAGTTTGTATAAAAACCATGAGCGTTGATTGCTAAAACGGGTGAAGCATATTCATATCCTAATTCTATTCCCGTAACTTTTTCATTAACCGCACCTAACGAAACAACATTTGTATTACGTGTAAAAATCGTATTTGGAAGAGGCGCTGTTGAAAAATAACCTATGTTGGTGAAGATACTGTTATGCTCATCTAAATTATAACGCGCACCGGTTTTTGCAGTATAGCCGGTAAAATTTTGCCATCCGGTTGTGTTGAAAGGATCATCCGCTTTGTATAAAAAATAATCTTTTCTTTGATTAGCTGTGGTTGAAGCGGTTAAATTAATAAATGTAATCAGTGCACCTGTTTTATATTCAGCTTGTCCAAAACCTCCAATTTGTTTTACATAAGTATCGTTGTAATATCCAACTTTATCTCCTACAACAGTCATTCTATTTGGATTGTTAACATCCTTGTTGTCGAGATAATAATCTGCACCTAATAAATCTCTCACTTCCTGGTAATGAATTCCGGTATATAATCTTCCGTCTATTCCTGCTGTTAATGTAAGCATATCGGAAAGTTTGTGCGTTAATGTTGAAAGTACACCGAACCAATTGTGATTGTTCACCGAATTTACTCTAATAGATTTTGCGCTGTGGAGTGTTGTACTGTATTTTGTATTGATGGCGGAAGCCGAAGTGTTTGCTGTCCAGATTGCATCATAATCTTCGTAGCCGTCGCTATCTCTGTATGGTGCGAAAGTCCCAATTCCCGAAGTACCGTATCCTCTACCAAATGAAAAATAAGCTACGGTAGAGAGAGTAGATTTTTTATCAATCTGCCAATTCCAATTTAAGTTGAATGCCGGTTTATGAAATTTGTTAACTCTATCATCGAACATATTTCCATTAAGAATACCAACATTAGGATTATACAGATGTCCCCTTTTTTCCCACGTTTGTGTTCTAGGATTTGTACTTGTAAAATAAAGCTGAGTACTCCTCTGTCCATGTTCTTGAGGTGTTCCTAATCCGGTTAGCTCTAATGTATGATTGCCAAATACGCCCCCAACTGAAAAAAAGTACGTCCAGTCATTTGCGTACGTACCAACCGCATATCCGTCCCAGGTTCTTCTTGAAATAAAAGCAGTAGCTGCAAAGGTTTCAGAAAGTTTTTTATGAAATGAAATACTATTTTTTACATTGTTGCCGGATCCAAATTCCGATCTAACTTTAATAAATTCCTGCTCGGATCCAACTCCTCTTGTAGTCATATTGATCAAACCACCTACAGCACTTACAGAATATGGCGAAGCTCCTAATCCACGCTGTATCTGAATATTATCCGTAACATCACCAAGACCCTGCCAGTTAGACCAATAAAGAGTTTTGGTTTCCATATCATTAACAGGAACACCATTAACCATCACTGCAATATTTCTTTGATTGAAACCGCGGATAAATAGATTTGCATCACCCGCACCTCCGCCTGAAGGAGACGCATATACACTCGGTGTTTCGGCTAATTCCATAGGAACATCTCTTGAAGCTAATTTGAATTCAAGTTGTTCCCCTTTGATTTCTGTAAACGCAACAGGTGTTTCTCTTAAGACAGCTTTCGTTCCTTTAACTACAGTTTCCTGCAGAATAACAGAGCTTTCTTCTAAGACGAAATCAATTGTTAAGTCTCTTGATAAATTTACATTCTTATTTTGTTTTATGTAACCTATATAGCTCACGGTTAATTCATAAACACCACTTTTTATGTTCTCAATAACAAAATTTCCATCGGCATTTGTAGAAGCACCGATTGACAAATCACTTATGTACACACTAACACCAATTAATTTTTCCCCGGTTTTAGCATCTGTAACGGATCCGGAAATTTTGAAATTCTGTGCTGAGACAATATTAGTTATTATAAAAAAGAACATAAAAATTGTTATACTCTTTAATTTCTTATCCATTATCAGGTTCCTTATACTCTTTAAAATTAATGAGATAAAATATTCCAGTAGTCTACTAATTCAAAATAATAAAGTTCTTTTAAATAAGTTTGATATTTTTTTCTAGAATGATTTGATAAACATTCATCAAGTGTAAAATCAATCCGATAAAATGTTTGAGTTTTTTTTGTTAGAAAATAATTTCCAACGAGGGATAAATGCAGTTATTGATCACTTCAGTTTATTTCTAAAATATTTTATCGTTTCTTTCAATCCTTCCATCAAATCAAATTCCGGATGAAAGCTAAGCTGTTCTTCAGTTTCTTTAATTGAAGCAAGACTATGTTTAATGTCGCCCGGTCTTTCTTTTTCATATACAATTTCACTCCGGCTTTGCAATTCATCAATAACAATTTTTGCAATTTCATTTATGGTAATTGCTTTTCCTGAAGCTACATTGAAGACGCTGCTCACTTTTTCATTAGTGGCAGCTAGGATATTTGCAGATACAACATCTTTCACAAAAATAAAATCGCGTGTTTGTTCTCCGTCTCCGTAAATAACAATTTGTTCATTCTTCAATGCTTTCTCTATAAAAATAGGAATGGCAGCTGCATATTTACTTTTAGGATCTTGTCGTTGACCAAAGACATTAAAATATCTCAATGAAGTTGCACTAACACCTTCATTTTCATTATAGAGTTTTAATAATGATTCACCTTCAAGTTTTGTTTCAGCATACGGAGATTTCGGATTAGGTTTTAAACTAACAGCTTTGGGTGATACTGGATTTTCTCCGTAAATAGCTGCAGAACTGCTAAATACAATTTTCTTAATTCCGTATTCCTTTGATGCATCTAATACATTAATCAGTCCGTTAACATTTATATCGTAGCATTCTTCAGGTTTCTCTATTGATTCCGGAACAGAAACAAATCCCGCAAGATGGTGGACATAATCTGCATCAGTTAATACCTTAAAAACTAAATCACGGTCAGTAATACTTCCCTTATGAAAAATCGCATCTGGGAATATTTCAACATTTGATAAATATCCGCTCCGGAGATTATCAATAATATGGACTTCGGCTTTTCTGCTAATCCAGTGTTCTACAATGTGACTTCCAATAAATCCTGCACCGCCGGTAACAACAATTTTCAATTTACTCATACTCTTTTCATGATAATTTGGGAAAGTTTTTTTCTAAATACATTTTTACTTTTAAAATATCTTCTTTACCGGTAAGATCCGGCACTTCTTCGCTTACGGGATATGCATAAAGTGATTTCGGAAATTTTTCTATCATCATTTTGATTGCGCCAGGTAATTCCTTTTCTTTTCTAACTGAGTGGAGCGGGACTATTTTTAAAAACGGCAAGATCATATCGTAATTCAATTTGAAAATATTCATACTGACACCAATTGCACCACTTTTATCTTTCGATGATTCAATTTCATCTACAGTCGGTTTCTCAATTATATCAATGAGGAATCCTTCATCATCTTTTTTTGTAACTGAGAATTTCTCTATTCTTTCCTTTTCGAAATTCAAACCGTCGCGGTTATAATCAATCATTGCATTTTTATATTCTGATTCGAGCAGCAGCTTAAACGCAAATTGAGAATAAAGGTTATCACTATTGCAAACTGTGAATGAGAAATTACTCCAAACAGAATTTAGTTTAAGAGCATGATATAATGCATCCGCGGTTCCCAGCGGTTTTTCCCTTCCGTCAGGAATCGGCTGTACAACATAACTAATCATAAGCTCAGGAAATAATTTCTTACTATCTCTTGATTCATAATATTTTTTTATTGAATTGTCTTTCTCATTGATCACTATAACAATTTCTCGATAGCCTGATTCATAAGCATTGAACAACAAATAATCCAAGAATGGTCTTTCATTCTCGCCAACACGTATCATCGCTTTCGATTTTGAATCGGCATCTTTTATCATCTGCGGATTTATATCTCTACCCAACGATTGTGATTTCTTCATTCGTGAAGAAATCCCTCCGGCAAGTATTACCAACTTTCCGTTCATTTTACTATTTCACCTTTTTCTTCACGGGTTCCTTCATCTGCAAAGACAATATATGAATCATTCGAAATCATTTTAACTGCTTCTAAGATTTCTTCAGGTTTCTCCGGCGCATAAGCGAACATACACCCCCCTCCGCCTGATCCGTTTATCTTAGCACCATAAGCTCCGGCATCTAAGGCCGCATCAATCATTTTATCTATTTTCTTAGTTGATATCTTTAGCACATCTCTTAGAATATTCTGATGCTGGTTTAACAATTCGCCGATTAGTTTATCATTAAAAGGTGCAGTCTCAAATATTGTTTTTGCTTTTGATGTAATATCTCTGTTCATCAAAGTTCCGCCAAGCAATTCATATTGTTCGTCCGATAATTTTTTTTTATAATCTTCGATTTCATCAAGTTTTATTTTATGAATTGAGAAATCGGAATATTTCTTTTTTAATTCATTTATAATATTTAATACACCGCCTTTAACACGAGCTAAAATTGCTTTAGTATCTTTTGGTTCTTTGGAATCACCCAAGATAAAAGCTCCAAGCCGCGAATTGATTTTCTCCAATTTTATTTTAGGAACAGATTCAAGCCAGATAACATTTCCCACTGAAGTCGAATAGTGATCCATCATACCGCCGGGTTCCGCAAATTCCAATACCTCAGCACGATGAGCGTACTCGGCAATTTTTTCTGCAGAAAGAACTACAGATTGATCGCTCATTCTTAAAAGAAAATTAATCCACGTAACTACCAATGCAGATGAGCTGGATGTTCCGGAATTAATTGGAATATCACCGTGAACAACGCAATCAAACCCGTTTGAGAAAGTATATCCACTCTTCAACAACACATTCAAAGAACTTCTGTAATAATCTCTTTCTTTAGTATATGGAAGTAATCCATTTAGTGTGATTGTCTCGGTATCTTGAATATCCGGCAGATCAATTCTAATTTCTTTATCATTTCGTTTGATCCCCTCAATAAAAATTCTTCTGGAAATTGCGCTGGCAATAATAGGTAATCCCAAATAATCCTGATGTTCCCCAAATAGACAAATTCTTCCCGGTGTTGAAATCTTTAACAATCCTTTTTGATCCAAAAGATCTCCTTGCTTTGGCAATCTTTTATAATGTTCAAAATATAAAAATCCAGTTTCCAAATATTCTCTTCTTAAAAAATAAGTCTTTTCAATTAAATATTAATGTTCTTTATGATCTTACAACTAATTTTAGTTTAAAGATTAGCTAACTATGCTGATTAGAAATCAGATTATTAGTTGATGTTAGACACAACCGGTATTAATACATCTTGACTATTGACTGTTCCACTCATAATTTAAGTTAGGAATATTATTCACTTGTATTCTATTACTGTTGTTTGAGCAGCATGTTATTCTTCAGTTAATCATATTTTTTTAAATATAGATTTTATTTTTGTTTTTCAACATATACTTCAACTGAAAAGGAGGCGTTATGTATCAAAATTACAGTAACACTAAACTGTACCTTGTAATTTTTTTTCTAATTATTACCGCAGTAAATCTTCAAGCACAAACCCAGCGTCAAGCTTATCCTGAAGAAGTAAAACGGCCCGAGATATATAATTCCGTCATCGGTTCAAATCAATTTATGTCGCCAAAAGAAACAAACGGAAATTTTGCCACCACCGTTTATACTTTTAGTGATATAACAGTCTTTTCCTATTTCGATAACACAATTGTTTCAGTTTATGATGCGAACGGAACTCTAAAGGATACTAAAACATTAGCGACAGATAAATATCAAACATTCAATTTTGGCTCAGGTGTTTTCAGGATTGTGGGAAATAAAACATATACTGTCTTAGTCGGAGATGCGATATCATCCACAGTAAATGGCTTTTTTGCAGTAGATGAAGCAGGCAGAGGACTATCAACAAAATTAAATACTTGGATGTCAAGGCAATATAGCAGCGGAGATGATTTTATTGTTTTTGCTTATAATGATAATACCGGTTTCACAGTAAAAAATTTAACAACTGGAAGTATTATTGCCGCAGGTACTTTGAATACAGGACAGCATTATTCTTTCCGTGAAGCAGGCAATACTCCATGGAATACACCTATACAAGTTACAGGCACAAAACAGGTATCAGCTCTTTCTTATGAAGATCAGGATTATTATGTCCCATCAAGCAATGGAACTTTTGTAGGTACCTTATTTTATGGATATTCGGCTTATAACGGAGGTTGGCAAAACAGTATCACAGTAACTTCCTATTCAGATAATAATACAATTACAGTTAAAAATACTAATACCGGCGCAACCATAAGTTCATACACACTACAAAAAGGACAGGTCCATACAGATGGAATTACATCTGCAACATTTTGGACAGTTACTTCCTCCGGAAATGTATCAGCTGCCAATATTCCATTTGCAGGCTGGGATGGTAATTATAGTTATATGACCAGAGCTATAGATCAAAATGGTAAGGGTTTCGGAACTCTTTTTTATGTACCAACAATAGGTAGTAATATTCACGTATTTTCTTTTGATAATAGTAATACAATAACCATTACACGCCTTGGAGTATATGATCAATTCCCATATACAAATTCAACACAGGTTTGGACTGGAACATTGGACGAAGGAAAATTTTACACTTTCACTTCAACTTTCGGGAAATATGTATATAAAGTAGAAAGTTCTAAAAACGTATCTGTTCTTCAAAGTAATGGTGGAGCTGGCGCTGATTTTATGCCTCTCGCTTATTCATTAGATTATCCAGATTTAGCAGTATCAACAGCTGATATTCAGTATAGTAAAAACGATGCGGATATTAATGCAGGAGATAATGTTACAGTTACTGTTACAGTTCATAATTACGGAAGTGTAGCAGCATCAAACGTTGTATGTTATGCTTATGACGGCGATCCGGATGCAGGCGGCAATGCACCTATAATTGGTACAGGTACAATTTCAAATATTGCAGTTAACGGAACCGGTACATTTAATTTCGTTTATAAAGTTCCTGCAAGTCCGGAATATCATCAACTTGTAATCAAGGTTGATCCGGCAAATCAAATTACGGAATCGAATGAATCAAATAACAAAGCACAAAGAAGCATCAGGCCAAGTGTTGATCTTCAACCGCCTTTAGCAATTTCAGTTACTGCACCTTCGAGTTTATTATTGCAAAGTGGTGTTCTTACGCCAAACCCTTTCACTGTTCACTTAGATATCTTTAATACCGGCACTGTTGCCGCAACAAATGTTACTGTTACTCTGGAATTATTTAACGGATTGACAATAGCAACCGGAAGTCTAGTTAGAAATGTCGGGACTATTAATGCCAGTACTACCGCAACTGTTGATTTTTCAATCAATGCCTTCGCTGCAGTATCGGGATTTAATTTATATAAATTAACTATTACAGCCGATAATGCCGCAACAAAAGTATTAAACAGAGCTGTTAATGTTCCGGATGCAGTACCGCCTTCGGCACCAACAGGTTTTAGCGGACAAGTTGCCGGGTCAGGTTCAGCTTCATTCACCTGGAATGCAGTTACTGCAACAGATTTAGCGGGTTACTATTTATATTATAGTACCGACGGAATTAATTATACAGCTACCGGTGCAAATCAGGGTAACTCACCTGTTCTGATTATTAATTCAACATCAATAACATTAACAGGATTAGCCGCGGGAAATTATTGGTTCATGCTCAAAGCTTTTGATTCTTCCAATAATCTTAGCGTTGCTTCAAGTCAGATTGTTCAATTAACGATCAGCGGCGCAACCACTACTCAAGTTTTATTTTATGGCAATGGTAACGGTACAACATATACCTTATCATCTCCAAATTCAGGTTATGTGTTCGGTGCAAATTCATATTTAGACATCGGCAAATATCAAAGATTTGATTTCACAGGCAGTGCTACTCTAACCGAAGCAAGGATTTACTTCTCTGTTAAAAAAACTGTCGGTACTGCTGATAACTTCAATGTAGTTGTTAGAAGTGTAGGAGGCGATGGTGCCCCGCAAAATCTTTTATATTCTAAAACTTACTCGGTTTCTATAATTGATACTTCCAACAAAGGTACAATATACAATGCATTCGTTCTCGATACCCCGCTTACGGTTACATCTTCATTCTTTATTGGTATTGAATGGCTTGGTACTATTGATGACTCTTTTTCGATAATGGCTGATCCAAACGGTCAAGGTGAAAATCAAAAAAGAGCGTGGGAAAAGTGGTCAGACGGAACATACCACGATATGTATTCACAATACACAATCCAAAGCGTAAATTTAGATGCCGATATGTGGATTGCGGCTGTCTTAAGCGTTGCTACAGATGTTGAAGATAAAATAAACGAGGTTCCTTCTAATTATGTTTTATATCAGAATTATCCAAATCCGTTCAATCCATCAACAACGATTAGATATTCAATACCGCAGGCAGCAAAAGTTAGTATTGCATTGTATGATGTTCTTGGAATTAAAGTTGCCGATTTAGTAGAAGCTGAACAACCGGTTGGCAATTACGAGATAGTACTAAACGGAAATAATTTAGCAAGCGGCGTTTATTTTGTTAGGATGAGCGCAGGTAATTACTCTGTTACGAAAAAGATAGTGTTGATGAAATAAAGAATGTGAAAGGAGACTGTTTCCAAAGATCGTTTGTCATCACGAGCGAAGCGAAGTGATCTTGTTTGTCAAAAAAAAAGATTGCTTCGTTGTTCTTCGTCAAGCTCAGAACTCCTCGCAATGACATGTAAAGGCCATTTGAGACAGTCTCTTTTTCCTATTTGCAGTTTATGAATTCAGAAATCGAATCAACAACAAACTTAATTTGCTCATCAGATAACTCCGGATAAATCGGTAATGCCAATGAACTTTCTGCAGCATAATTAGAATTTGGAAACTCTTCATCTTTACAATTCAAATAAGAAAAACATTCTTGCCTATGAAAAGGTACCGGATAATAAATTGCACATCCGATTTCCTTCTTCTTTAAGAATTCCATTAAAGCATTTCTATTCTCTACTCTAATGATATACTGATTATAGATATGATAATTTTTAATTCCGTCTTTCGTTTCACTTTTCACGTTTCCCGACATGTAAATTGCCTTCGGCAACAATACTTTGTTCTTCGAATCAAAATTTATTCTTCCTTCTTCCTCAGCTAAACCGGCTTCAATAAAATATTTTGTATAGGAAGAAGCATTTTCTCTTCTCTTAGCAGACCATGAATCGAGATGCGGAAGTTTTACTTTTAGTACTGCTGCTTGCAATGCATCAAGTCTGAAATTTCCGCCAACTACTTTATGGTAATAGCTCTGTTCCATTCCGTGAACACGCATTATCCTAAGTTTCTCTGCAAGCACTTCATCGTTTGTAGTAACAATTCCGCCGTCACCAAATCCGCCGAGATTTTTACTCGGGAAGAATGAAAAGCATCCGATATCACCTATCGTTCCTACAAATCTTCCGTCTTTATATTGCGTTCCGATAGCTTGTGCGGCATCTTCGACAACTTTAATATTATGTTTTTTTGCTATGAGCATTATCTTATCCATCTCGGCACTTTGTCCGTAAAGATGAACCGGTATCATCACTTTTGTCTTTGAAGTTATCCGCTCTTCAATCTTCTCCGGATCAATGTTGAATGTGACCGGATCGCAATCAACAAAAACCGGTATTGCGTTTAAGCGGGCAACGACACCGGCTGTAGCAAAGAAAGAATACGTAGGTACAATAATTTCATCACCCGGCTTAATATCTAATGCCATTAGAGCTAAAAGTAATGCATCTGTACCCGATGATACACCGATCGCTTTTTTACATTTTAGATAGTTGCAGATTTCTTCTTCAAGTTTTTGAATATCCGGACCCATTATAAAATATTGCGAATCAATAACGCGCTGAACAGCTTCATCAATTTCTTTTTTTAACGATTGATATTGAGGTTTGAGATCTAACAAAGGGACTTTCATTGCTACTCCGGTTTAAAGTATAAGAATTAAACTTGTTAAATAATGTATAACTGATTTGAGTTTTGCTGCACGATTGTTTGAATGTTTGGATGCAAGAATGTTTGGTCGGATTAATGATCTTATTCATAATCTGAATTCCATTCTTGTCCGGAATTAATTCTGTTGATTAAACTCTTATTCATTTTAATTAATCCGTTTTCAAATTCATATAATTTGGCATCGTAATCATTAAAATCATCTTCTAGAATTTGTTCAGCATTAAATAGTGTAAACATCTGTGAATAATTTTCTGCCGATGATGCTAAGGCAATTTCATAAAATCTTAAAGTTTCTTTAATACTTCTTCTTGAGTATCCTTCTGCAATGTTGCTTGATATTGATAGTGCCGAATCTTCAATCTGAGCTTTTACTTTAAATGGAATATCTCTATTCTTCTGAATCACATTATGAACTTGACGATAAATTTCCACTGACTTTTTCCATATTTCAAGTTTTCGAAAGCCACGATTAATATTTCTGTTCCTTTCTAAAAACTCCTTCTTCATATTTCCCCCATAATTTATTTCAAAATATTTTAATCAACCAGACACTATCAGTCAATCATCCAATCTTCCAAGCATACAAACATTTTAACATTCACTCACTCTACCATTTTCAAGCTTATATTTTTTATTCGACTTACTGCATATTGCCATTCCGTCCTTATCAAAAATTAATTTTTGTCCGGCTTCACTCAGCCAGCCAACTTGTTTAGCAGGATTACCTACAACCAACGCATAATCGGGAACATCTTTTGTAACAACAGCACCTGCACCTATGAATGCAAATCGACCGATAGTGTTTCCGCAAATTATTGTCGAATTAGCGCCAAGCGATGCGCCTTCTTTAACTAATGTCTTGATATAAAATTTAGAACCGGCTTGCGGATACTTGCTTCTCGGATCAATAATATTTGTGAAGACCATTGACGGTCCGCAAAAGACATAATCTTCAAGAGTTACACCTTCATAAACTGAAACGTTGTTTTGTATCTTTACAAAATTTCCAATTACAACATTAGAACCAACATTTACATTCTGACCTAAGATACAATTCTTCCCTATCTTTGCACCCGGCTGCACATGAGAAAAATGCCAAATCTTAGTTCCGTCACCAATTTCAACATTGTCGTCTATGTAAGCTGATTCATGTTTGAAGTAGTTCATATAATTTTAGATTTATGATTTACGAATTACGATTTAGAATTGTTTGCTTTTTTTATTATTTGAAAATCTAATATTGTACACAGCTTCGATCGAAGGACGAGCATCCGCAATGCCTAAACCGTTACCATTTAATATTTCTTGATAAACTTTTGTGTGAAGTTCAGTAAATCCATCAGAGAATTCTACTTCATTGCCGTCAATTTTTATTGAGCGGTAAGTCGTTTTTTTACGAGATTTAATTCCCGGTGGTAAATCATTTTCGTCAATAGACAGAAACCATTTAACATTTGCATCTTTTAACTCGAACGCACCGGACATTTTTTGATTGTTGGAAAAATTGACTTCACTTTTCTGAGCATCTCCAAACAACCATATTAACAGATCAAAAAGATGTATCCCGATATTTGTAGCAATACCACCGCTCTTTTCATCTTCACCTTTCCATGAGTAATGATACCAATTCCCTCTCGATGCAATGTAAGTCAGTTCGACTTTATGTTTTTTATTTGAAGAAGTTTTTAATTCTTCTTTAAGTTTTATTATTGATGGATGATATCTCAACTGCATAACAGTATAAACTTTTTTACCGCTTTTGGATTCAAGTTCCTCCAGGGAGTCTAAATTTTTTGGATAAAGAACAATTGGTTTTTCACAAATAACATTGGCTCCCAGATGTAACCCAAGTCTGATTTGTGAATCATGCAAATAATTTGGCGAGCAAATACTCAAAAAATCAATCTTAGAATCATTATGCTGAGAAAGTTTTACAAGATGTCTTTCAAATCTTTCATACTCATTAAAATAATCGGCATGCGGAAAGAATTGATCTAACACACCAACTGAATCGTGCGGATCGAACGAAGCGACAAGAAGATTCCCGGTTTCTTTAATTGCTTTCAAGTGACGAGGAGCTATGTACCCGGCTGTTCCCGTTAAAGCAAATCTTTTCATAACAAAGTGTAATAATTTTATTGACAAATTTAGCAAATAGTGTTTGAATAACTATATGGAATTAGATTAAATTTGTCCAACTTCAAATCGCACAGGAGTAATTGTGAATCTTACTGCAGAACTTCAAAAAGTAAAATCCGGATTTCACCGTTCATTCTGGATTGCAAACGGAATGGAGTTGTTTGAACGGTTAGCTTATTACGGTCAACAAATTGTTTTCATGGTTTACTTAAGAAATAATTTAGGTTTTTCCGAATCCGAAGCCGGACAACTTTCCGGTATTTTTGGTGGATTGATTTATTTATTGCCAATTCTTGCCGGCACACTTGCAGACAAATGGGGATTCCGCCGCGCATTCAGTATTGCATTTTCAATTCTTGCCATCGGATATTTTTTAATCGGTTCTATGGGAATGTCGGTATTCTCCGGTATTTACGGGACAACTCCAAATTACTGGTTGTTAATGAGCTTTCTTGTATTAACAGCTTTCGGTGGCTCATTTATTAAACCGTCTGTTCTTGGGACTGTTGCCGTAACTTCAAAAGAAGAAGTTAAATCTTTGGGTTATGCAATTTATTATTGGCTGGTAAATATCGGTGCAATGGTTGGACCAACAATAGCTTACTTTGTACGGGACAGTTTTGGTAATGAATTTGTTTATCTGGTATCAGCAGCAAGTTGTATTGCAATGCTTGCGGTTAATTTATTGTTTTATAAGAATGCAAAAGAAGCCGCGGTAGTTGAATCACTTGGGAAAAAAATTACCAATCTGTTTGTTGTACTTGGCAATTTCAAATTCATGATCTTTCTATTAATCTACTCGCTGTACTGGATTATTTTTTGGCAAGAGTTTATCATAGTTCCTTATTATGTAACTGATTACATACCGAATTTTTTCTCTTACGAAATTCTACAATCTTGGTCCGGTGCAGGCGCCATAATTCTTTTTCAAATACCAATTAATAGATTGACAAAAAAAATGTCTACACCGAATGCTATCCTAAGCGGATTTGCAGTTTCAAGTTTGATTTGGGTTATTATTTGGATCAATCCGAGTATTATAACAATAGCAGCCGGAATTATTGCATTTGGCATTGGTGAAGCTATGCAAGCACCAAGATATTATGAATATATTTCTAAGATAGCACCTGAAGGTCAACAAGGATTGTATCAGGGTTATGCATTTCTACCAATCGCTATTGCACGATTTGTAGGAGATCCGTTCGGTGGATGGTTATATCAAAACTCGAAAGCCTCCGGTCACCCGGAATATGTTTGGTATTCAATGATTGCTATCGGACTTTCTGCAGCTTTCTTTATGTACTTGTATAATAAATTTGTTGTGAAAGAAAAATAATTAGAAATTGAAATTAAAAGAAATTGGAACGTAGATAATACATATCTACGTTCCTTAGCTAATAATTTCATGCTGTATAAGTAATAGTTAGCTTGTTTTTAAATTATGAATAAATGAAAAATATCGATGAAATAATTAAACTAATTGATTCAAAGCAATATAAAACAGCAATTGAATCCATCGAAAAGTTAAATGACTCTAATGAGCCATATCTTAACTATTTAGTCGGCTATATTTATCAACAATATGATAATCCTGAGAGATCTGATGAGCTGGCAGATAAATATTTTAGTAAGGTAGTTGAAGCAGATAGACCAATCTCTGACGCATTTATTAGATTAGCCAATCTGAAAGAAAGTAAAGAACATGCATTACGCATATTAAATAAAGGATTGATTCTTTTCCCACAAGATATTTCGCTATATGAAGAGATTATACGAAGAAATCCTTCAATTGAAAGACAAAAAATATTTGAAGAAGTTGAAAAAAAAGGGGTCTCGAGTAAAGAAATAATACTATTGAAAATAGAGTCATTCTATGACCTAAAAAAATATCATGAAGCTATACAACTATTAAAACAAATTCATACAGAAACTGACAAGGAAAAACAATTTATAAATTTAATAAGTGGTTATTGCTCTTATGAATTAAAAGAATACAAAAAAGCTTTTTCTATTTTCTCCGATATAATTAAAGACGATATCAAGAATGACTTACAATATTGTGGGCACATCGGAGCCATAATATCAGCATATGATTATGATATCAATCTAAGTGAGAAATATTTTGACGAATTACCTAAATCGTTAGATATAAATCCTTACTTATTACATCCTCATTCTTCATTCGATTTCAATATCGACAAGTATATTGAAATTCTTTTCTCATTATTTAATAAAAGTAAAAACGACAAAATAAAAGCTAAAATAAAAGGTATAAGAGCTATCTATAGATACTTAAATCATGGGCAGAATATTAATCATAGAAGCATACTCAAAGATTTATTGGCCGCTTATAAAGAATACCCTTATGAGAAATTTTATATAGAAAATATAATTTGGCTAAATCTTGAACTAAATGAACATATCGAGGCTTTTACATATTGTCTGAAGTATTCCGAGACATCTATCAAAGAAGCAGAATTATATTATTCAAAATGGACTTTCATCAAAGAATTAAGAGGCAGTGAACTATCAGAAGCTATAAGAATATTTTGTAGCAGATTAGATAATAATGCAATTAGGATAGATACATTAATTGTCAAGGAAATATTTTCTCCTTTAGTTGAAGCAACGTTCAAAGAAAAGAATTATAATCAAGTAATAAAACTAAAATCTTATCTGGATAATAAGCATTTAATTAAGTCCTCTGTCCTATTTGAAATCGCTTATTCATATTCAGAAATAAACCAAATTGATTTAGCCGAAGAATATTATAACCTATACAGTGGAAAAAGAGGAATCACTTCCGCGGTTTCTAATAATCTTGGCGTTATTTATGAAAAGAAAGGAATGCTTGAGAAAGCTATTAAACATTTTGAAAAAGCTATTGAACTTGACAATAGTGATGATATAGCAAGAAAGAATCTCAAACGGCTTAATAAACTTTATGAAGAAGAAAAAAAAGAAAATATTGAATTAAAAATCTCATTAGACGAATTTAAGAAAGAAAACCCGTGGATTAAAAATAAAATACTAAAGTTTAGTGATTATAAAGATACTAATGGCTTTATAACTTGCCCTTATCGTCAATTACCTCAATATTTATCAGTATCATCAATAAAAGCAACAGATTTAATAAAGACTTTTCTTAATAAAAAATATGTTATTAAGATTTATGAGCATGAGTTAACAACATCGAGCAGTGTTTATAGGATAAATCCTTTTATAGAAACATATCTTGTAGAATTAAAAAAAGAGTTGGTAATTGAAGAGGAACTATTGCTAATTGCTGAAAATCTCAATTCTGAACAGATTACTAATCTTGGGTATAACGCCGAATTATTTAATGCAGTAAATAAAATCAATGATGATCAACTTAGAGAAATGATCTTACGCGATGTAAAAGAAAATGCATTATCGTTAATCACTCTTTCTTTTAAAGCAGCCATAGTATTAAGTGGAAGCGTAATAGAAACATCTCTGCTATTCTATGTTAATGGCAAAGGATTCAGTTCTTATAAATTAGAAAATGGCAAAACAAAAAAAATTACTTCAATGGATTTAAATGAGCTCCTCTATTTAGCTAAAGAAGAAAAATATATTGATGATCACATTTATCATCTGGCACATGCAATTAGAGGTTACCGTAATTTAATTCATCCAGGAGTTGAACAACGGAAAAAAACATTAAAGATAAGTTATGATAATGCAAAATTGGCTTGGGATATAACAAGGAAAATATTGATAGAATTATTCTTATAACAAGCTGACCAGCTAACCAGCCGCTGCTAATGAACCATAATAAAATGGTTCATTTAATAAGAGATTTAAGGAATCGCGGTAATGGTGGACTCAACAGCGACCGCTTCTCTGCTAAAGGCAGACAAGTTCTAAACGGTTTTTTAATAATTAATTATATACATTTTTAAAACAGATTTCTGCAGAGTAGAAGTGCAAGTATAAAATAAAATCGTTCCAGCCAGCCGATAGATAGTTAATAAAATTCTCAAAGTATATTCAGGTGTTCAATGAAACTTTTAAAAAATAATTCATCAGTCGCCATTTTATTTATTATAGTTGTTTTGATAACACTATTCTTCAATTATGTTCTTGGTATCTACCCCCTTCTTGATGTCATAAAGTACTTAGAGACCAGAAAATATTATTGGATAATTCCGACAACAAGTTTACTGCTGTTCGGAATATGGTTATACAATGATAGAATGAGAAGAAACGTTATTAATGAAAGGATAGAAGTATTTAAAGCGATTATGCGTACAGTGCAGGACATTCTGCATAACTCCTCTTCATCCATACAGTTATTAATAATGGATATGAAAGATGAAGGCGTACATGAGGAGCTAATAATAAAAGCTGAGAATAATATGGAAGAGTTAAGGACGGTAATAAAAACTTTAGCATCAATTGATCCGACGACAATAGAATTAAAAGAATTGAATAAAAGCATGTCTATAATAAAAATGCACAAATAATTTTAGCAGCACAGCCGGTTTACTTTTCAAAAAGCTTTAAGACTAATTCTGATAATAGCATTGATCGTTGTTTAGCCTGAAATGATATGGAATTCAGCGGCAAGAGAGAAATTGATTCGATATAGATTAATTGTATTTTGTAAAAAATATTATCCCAATAAACTAATTGTGATTTTTTTTACCCAACTCAACCCTATTCAATCCATTTAACGCAGCAACACGGTAAGCTTCCGCCATCGTTGGATAATTAAAAGTACTATTGATGAAATACATCAAACTGTTTCCATTACCCTCTTGAGACATTATCGCCTGTCCGATATGAATAATTTCCGAAGCTTCATATCCGAAGCAATGGATACCAAGAATTTTTAAATTCTCTCTATGAAAAAGAATTTTTAACATACCGACTGTTCTTCCGGTTATCTGTGCCCTTGCTAAATGGCGGAAGAATGAATGCCCGACTTCATAAGGAATTTTTTTCTCTGTTAATTCCCTTTCGTTCAATCCGACAGAACTAATTTCCGGGATAGTATAGATCCCGGTTGGTATATCTTCGATTTTTAGTGTTGTTCCTTCACCAAGAATTAAATGTCTTCCCGCAAATCTCCCTTGATCATACGCAGCACTTGCAAGACTGGGATAACCAATCACATCTCCAACTGCATAAATATTAGGAACGGATGATTGATAAAATTCATTAACCGGAATTGAACCTCTTGCATCGGTTTTAATTCCAAGCTCTTCGAGACCAATGTCTTGAGTATTGCCGGTTCTACCCTGAGCCCACAATAAATAATCACTTCTAATTTCTTTGTTAGACTTTAAATAAATTGTAACTCCGCAATCATCAGCAACTACTTTTTCATATTCTTCGCCATGCCTTAACAATACTCCGTTTTCTCTTAAATGATATGCTAATGCATCAATAATTTCATCATCAAGGAAAGCCAGCAGTTGGTTACGTGTGTTTATCAAATTAACTTTTACACTTAACCCTCTAAAGATAGAGGCATATTCGCAGCCAATTACTCCGGCACCATAAATTGTTAATGTTTTTGGATTCTCTTTTATTTTTAGAAGTTTATCGCTGTCAATTATTCTTGGATGTGAAAAATCAACGTCCGGAGGGTGATACGGGCGCGAGCCAACTGCTATAATAAATGCATCTGCCTCGTATTTCTTTTTTAGTCCTGTTGATTCAGTTACTTCAATGGTATGTTCATCTAAAAATTTTGCACGGCCTATAATCAAATCAACTTTGTTTCGTGTATAAAAACCATGTCGTAATTCAACTTGAGATTTAATAACACTTTGTGTTTGTATTAACAATTCTTGATAAGTAGTTCCTTCAAATTTATTGCTGTCATACAAGATTTGGCTTGCATGTCTTAATGCCTTGCTGGGAATTGTACCTTTGTGTGTATTGCTGCCTCCGACAAGAGAAAATTCTTCACAAACAGCAACATTCTTACCTTCTTTAGCACATGTCATTGCAGCGCCCTCGCCTCCGGGCCCGCTGCCGATAATTATTACATCGTATTTATTTTTCATTTACAAATTTCCAAATATTGAATAAGTACTCTTCTTATAGCTCAATCAAACTTCAAAATAATCGAATCCTTACCTCGTTCAGTAAGCTCGTCTGACTTAGAAGTTGTTTTAAATAGATCAAAAACATTATTTACTTCATGTGTGGCTTCTTTAGTAGTTCTAAATTTTTGTTTTTCATTCGGATCTATATTCTCAGTCGTCTTGAACAAATCTATAGCATTATTAATCTGAGTTTTATTTTTTATTGTCTCAACTTTCGTTACTTGTTTTGGTTCTTCAGCCATAGTATTCATTTGTTGAGCTGCTTGCAATGGAGTTATTGAACTTCTTTCAGGAATGCCGAGCGCTTGTTTGAGTAATACAATTATTTCTTCTCTTAGATCATGAACCCTGTTAAAGTCAGGTGGCGTTGGTGTTTGGAATGAGCTTTTAGTTTCACCTTTGTCTTCCGAAATATTTTTTACTTTGGAAAGTAATGCTGTCTCTGAGTCAGATGATATTATTGTGTTCGGGACAGCATTTCTTTTTTCCGGTTCAATATTTTCGGGAAGTTCAGCGTCTGTATAATTATCGTCAAAAGCAAAAATTGCATCGGCAAATATTTTATCATTTTGACTTTGTGCTTCAATAGCTCTTAAATCAAAACTATAAACTTCCGCAAAATTTGGTTCAGCTTCTTTTTTCGTTAATGAAGTTAGTCCTACTTGCTGAATCTTAAACCTAAATCTTGAAGGATCGAGATCAAACCGTAAGTGACGTAAATCTTTTATTGCAAAGATAGGATCGAAATAAATCAATTCGGCTTTGTTATTGATCTTAATAAAATAACCATACTTAGTTGAATAAGCGTCAAGTTGATTTACATTAGTGAGAAGTCTGTAAATAATTAGATTTTTTGGTGAAGGGTCTTTTACATAAGAACAAACATCAAAGTAACTTATTCGGCGAGGTCTTTTTAGTTTTTCTTTTTTAAAAATAATCTTAAAACTATCATTGAAGTTGAAGAGATTCTGTGAGTAAATCAGAACATCATTATTTTTCAAATCAAGTGTTTCTAGTAACATCAGCTTTCTTTGAACAATTAATTTAGAATATGTTTTATTAATTACCAGCCCAGCGTATCAATCCTAATTCGAAAGGATTAATCAACTGAGGATGTTTTGGTAATATCCTTAATGTAAACCCAAATTGTCCGGTATCATTACATTCAATTTGCCCGCGGTAAGTGTATTTAACTGATTTTGTTTTTTTACCAACATGCGACATCGTGATTGAATACTTAGTACCATTCGCACCTTCATCAACTTTGCCGTAATAGATCTGCACCTCAACATCATCGGGCGTAAGTTCCCCAAGTTCCACTTCAGCAAGGATTGGATATTTCAACCCAAACTTCAGGTCACCATTTTTTTCTTCTTCAGTAACGCTAATGAATTTTACCTTGTTCCAATTTTCATATAAAATTCCTTTCCAACGTGAGAATTCTTTCCCCTTCTCCCAATTATTTTTCATAAGATTCATGCGTTTTTCATAAGATGCGAAATAAAATTTCTTAGCATATTCTTCAACCATTCTATGTGAATTATATTCTGATCCCAGAGTCTTCATGGAATTTTTCATAATTGATATCCAATTGCGCGGTAGTTTATCCTCACCCCTATTGTAAAAAATTGGTACAAGTTCTTTTTCTATAGTTTCATAAATCAACCGTGATTCAACTTCATCTTGATAATCCAAGTCATCATATTCTTCCCTATTACCAATTCTCCATCCTACATTAGGAGTAAATGCTTCATCCCACCATCCATCCATAACACTTAAATTTAAGCCGCCGTTTGCAATTACTTTCATCCCCGATGTTCCGCTAGCTTCATACGGTCGTCGGGGGTTATTCAACCAAACATCACAACCTGCAACCATATAGCGTGCAATATTCATGTCATAATTTTCGATGAAAACAATTTTCTTTTTTAGGTGTGGTTCTTTAGAAATTGCAATCACTTCTTGAATGAGTTTTTTACCTTCTTCATCTTTTGGATGAGCTTTACCCGCAATTATAATTTGAACCGGAAAATCCGGATTGCTAAGTATATTGCTCAAACGGTCAACATCCTTAAAGATTAGAGTCGCGCGTTTGTAAGTTGCAAACCTTCTTGCAAATCCAATTGTGAGAGCTTGTACATCCAATACCTCTTTTGCAAAAGCAAGTTCCGATGCTGACCCTCCGCGTTCGGAGATTTGTTTTATTAATCTATTCCTTGCAAATGCAACTAATCTCTCCCTCCTTCTTTCATGTGTACGCCATAATTCTTCATCGGGCATTTCATCAATCCGTTTCCAAGCTTCTTTATCGGAAGGATTCTGCATAAATTTTTCGCCAAGATAACGGTATAACAACTCCTGCATATCGTTCGATAAATGTGAATGAGTATGTACGCCGTTTGTAATATAATCTATGGGAATTTCATTGAATGGAACATCAACAAATCCTGACATCCACATTTTTTTAGATACTTGTCCATGCAGTTTACTAACACCATTTACAAATCCGGCCATGTTCATTGCAAGATGAGCCATGTTAAAGTTAGTTACTGGTTTTTCTTTAATGATAGTACCAAGACTATAAAATACTTTGTCGCTAATTTGTAATTCATTTCTATAATACTGTCCAAAATATTTTTCAACTAGATCATTTGGGAAAATATCTATCCCTGCAGGCACTGGTGTATGCGTTGTAAAAACATTGGAATAAAAGCCAATGTCTTTTGCTTCATCGAAAGAAAGATTGTTATTTTTAATTAAATGACGAATTCGCTCAAGAGAAAGAAAAGCGGAATGACCTTCATTCATGTGACAAACGACTGGTTTGATATTCATTGCATCTAATGCACGAATTCCGCCAATGCCGAGTACTATCTCTTGCTGAATTCTTGTTTCAATATTTCCGCCATATAAAGTGCGTGTGATTTTTCTATCTTCTTCCGAATTTTCATTAACGTTTGTATCAAGAAGAAACAAAGGAATACGTCCCACTTGAATTTTCCAAACTTGTAAAACAACTTTTCGTCCAGGAAAATCCATTTCAATTTTTAACGGTTTATTATCTTTATTTGTAACCAAAGATATCGGTTGATTAAAAAAATCGGTTAACTCGTAGCGCTCTTGCTGCCATCCGTCATTAGTAAGATATTGTTGGAAGTAACCTTCTTTGTAACACAAGCCAATTCCAACTAATGGTAGTCCGAGATCACTCGCGGATTTTAAATGATCACCCGAAAGGACACCGAGGCCGCCAGAATATACTTGCAGGCATTCCGTCAAGCCAAATTCGGCAGAAAAGTAAGCAATAAATTTATCGCCGTTATATTTATAATTTTTCTGATACCAGCTCTTCTCTTCAAGATAAACATTGAGATGAACCGAAACACGGTTCATGTGTGATATAAAGCTATCATCGTTTGCTATTTCATTTAATCTATCTTGACTAATCTTACCAAGCATTAATACCGGATTATGATGAGTATCTTCCCATAATTTCCGGTCCAATCTTCTGAACAACTCTATTGCGTCGTGATTCCATGTCCAGAACAGATTATAAACTATTTCACGCAATGGTTCTAATTTTTCAGGTAAAGAAGGAATTACATTAAATCTTCCTATATAATTTGCCATCAAGTTCTCCGATTGTAAGCGAATATCATTTGCTGCGCAAATTTAATATTTATTTATTGAATAATTAACTATTTCTTAATGAGAGAAATTATTTCAGACCTCATGATGATAAGATAATCTGTGAATATGACTAATAATCTTAGAGATCCGAGATAACTGGTTGCGTTTTTTTTCTTTCTGGAACAATTTAGTATTTATGAATATAAAAGCAATAAATCATATTTATATAATAGTGTTTTACAACCTAATGATTTTTAGTAAATTTGCTTTGCAACAAGCTCCCGGCATAATGAATTACTTAATTAGTTTAGCAATCGGATACTTAATTGGCTCTTTTCCAACCGCTTTCATTATTTTAAAAACGGCTCGAGGTATAGATATAACCCAAACCGGTTCCGGAAATGTAGGCGCGCTAAATTCATTTCGAATAACAAAATCAAAACGGATTTTTTTATTAGTCTTAATTATAGATTTCTTAAAAGGTTTTCTAAGTGTAACGTTCTCAGTCCTACTATTTGGACCTGAATTTATTTTTCCAATGCTTAGTATTATTGCAGCAGTATTTTCACATTGTTATTCCCCATGGATTAATCAAAAAGGCGGTAAAGGTTTAGCAACCGCTACGGGCGGCACTTTCGGTTTATCAATTCCTATTATCATAATATGGATTTTTACTTGGAGTGTACTATATCAATTTCGTAGAGATATAAATTTTGCAAGTGTTTATGCTTCAGTTATGACAGCCCTCTCATCAGTTTTCGGTTTTTCTGTTATGAATAAATTTTCCTATTTCCACGCCCACAGTAATTTTGAATTCGGTTTTCTTGTAACTATTGTGATGTTAATTATAATTTCCAAACATTCAACCCCATTAAAAGAAAGATTAATGAAAAAATAAATTAGGAATTAACTATGAATAGGTTAAAACATATTCTCTTTTCATCTGCAGTTACACTAATTATAGCGTCTGTTATTTTTACAATTTTTATTAAAAACGATTCGACAGATCGCGATTTTCTTAGTTCAATATTAAATCAATCATCATCAAATAATTTTCAACGTCAACAAATAAATTCCACATTAGCTAATGAAAGACAAAACATTATTACAAAAACTGTAGCCGAAGTTAGTCCTGCTATAGTTGGAATAAATGTAACAGAAATACGACAATACCGTAATCCACTTAGTATGGATCCATTCTGGAGACAGTTTTACAGTGATAGAGTTTATAACCAACAAGTAAAAAGTCTTGGTAGTGGAGCGATAATAACATCAGATGGATATATATTAACTAATGATCACGTAGCAGGGGCCGCAACAGAAACAATTATTACGCTTACAGATGGAAGGCAATATAACGCTAAAGTAGTTGGCAGTGATAAAATATCTGATGTTTGTCTTCTCAAAATTGATGCGAAAGATCTCCCCTATATAAAATTTGGAAATTCTGATGATATAATTATTGGCGAGTGGGCAATTGCACTTGGCAATCCCTTTGGACTCTTTGATATTAACGATAAACCAACCGTAACTGTTGGTGTTATTAGCTCAACTGGAATGAATATTGGGACAATAGATGATCGTACATATCTAAACATGCTACAAACAGATGCGGCAATTAACAGTGGTAATAGCGGCGGGCCTTTAGTAAATTCTGTTGGTGAGTTGATAGGAATGAATACTCTTATTTATCAAGCCACTGATGCACAAAGATATGGATTGAATCTAGGTAGTATAGGAATTGGTTTTGCTATTCCAGTTAACAGAATAAAAAAAGTTATAGCAGAATTAAAAGAAAAAGGGAAAGTTGATCGCGATTTCTGGACAGGTTTAAGTATACTTACAATAAACGAATCAATAGCTAAAACTTACAATTTAAAATCATCAAGAGGCGTTGTAGTTACACAGGTAGCAAAAAATTCACCTGCATCTAAGGCAGGACTCTTAATTGAAGACATCATTACAGCAATTAATGATTTTAGAATTAATGATGACGCTACCTTGATTGGAATACTTCAGGAATACAGAACCGGTGACGAAATAAATATTAAAATTTTGCGCGATGGAAAGGAAAAAACTCTAAAGATGAAATTGGAGAAGAAATAAATGATTGAGAGATATACCCGACCAGAGATGGGAAAGATTTGGAATGATCAATTCAAATTAGAAACTTGGTTGAAGATTGAGATTCTTGCTTGCGAAGCCCGTGCAAAAATAGGAGAAATTTCTAAATCTGATTTTGAACAAATAAAGAATAAATCCAAATTTGATCTCAAACGTGTATTGGAAATTGAAGAAACTACAAAGCACGATGTGATTGCATTTTTAACAAATGTAGCTGAAAATGTTGGGCCCGCTTCCAGGCATATCCATTATGGAATGACTTCTTCAGATGTTTTGGATACCGCTCTTGCTATTCAAATAAAAACTGCCGGTGAGCTCCTTCTTAAAAATTTAAATGAATTAAAATTAGTTCTAAAAAAACGAGCTCTTGAACATAAAAAAACAATTTGCGTTGGAAGAAGCCATGGGATCCATGCAGAAGCTTATTCAATGGGTTTAAAATTTGCTCTTTGGTTTGAAGAAGCAAAAAGAAATATAGAACGCCTTCAGCGTGCAATGGATTCAGTAAGTACAGGTAAAATTTCCGGTGCAGTTGGAACTTTTGAACATCTTTCTCCAAAGATTGAAGAATATGTTTGTAAAAAGCTCGACTTAAAACCAGAACCAGTTGCAACACAGGTAGTACAAAGAGACCGTCATGCGGAATTCATTTCAGTACTTGCAATAATTGGTTCTTCATTAGAAAAAATTGCAATCGAAATTCGACACCTTGAGAGTTAAGGAGAAATACAAAAAGCACAATATTTTTCGAAAGGCCAAAAAGGAGTTACTGTACACCCTCATAAACGAAATCCTATTGTAAGTGAAAGAATTACAGGAATTGCAAGAATCCTTCGTGGAAACTCCATTGCAGCTTTAGAAAATGTATCTCTCTGGCATGAACGCGATATTTCCCATTCATCTGTTGAACGTGTTATTATTCCGGATTCTTGTATTGCACTTGATTATGCTTTAGGAGTTACAATAAAACTAGTAAATAATTTAATTGTCTATCCGGAAAACATGCTGAAGAATCTTAATCTCACCCGCGGACTAATCTTCTCCCAAGCTGTACTGCTTAAACTTACTGAGAAAGGAATGTTGCGTGAAGATGCTTACCAGATAGTTCAAACCTCTGCCATGAAAGTCTGGGAGGATTCCTCTAAGAATTTCAAAGACGAAATATCAAATTCGCCTGAAGTAAAAAAATTCTTATCCAATAAAGAGATTGGAGAGTTATTCGATACTAGTAAACTCTTGAAGAATATTGATTATATTTTTAAGAGATCAGTAAACCTTAATTAATCTAATCCTACTAAGAGACAGAAAACTATGTTCCTTTCACTTTTCCCTCATTTTTGTCAATTTTCTAATATTTCTTGACAAATTATTTTTCCTTCAATATATTGGCACTCGCTAATTTAGAGTGCTAATCAAATAAATCATAATAGGAGGTCAAACTATGGCAGATTTTAAAATCAAACCATTAGGCGACAGAGTAATTGTTAAAGCAAAAGAAGCAGAAGAAACCACAAAAGGTGGTATCATTCTTCCAGATACAGCAAAAGAAAAACCAATTGAAGGAACTGTAGTTGCAGTTGGTGCAGGAAAAGTTACCGAAGAAGGTAAGCTTGTAACAATGAGTGTTAAAGTTGGAGATGTAGTTCTTTATGGAAAATATTCAGGAACAGAAGTTAAAATTGACGGCGAAGAATATCTGATCATGCGTGAAAGTGACATTTACGGAATAGTTAAATAAAAAAAGTTTGAAAAATAAATTGGAGAAATACTATGGCAGCAAAAATCGTAGAATATAGCACTGATGCTAGAAGTTCACTTAAAGCAGGTGTAGATAAACTAGCTAACGCAGTTAAAGTTACACTTGGACCGAAAGGAAGAAATGTAATTATTGATAAAAAATTCGGTGCTCCAACTGTAACAAAAGATGGTGTTACAGTAGCAAAGGAAATCGAACTTGAAAACCCGGTTGAGAACATGGGTGCTCAGATGGTTCGTGAAGTTGCTTCAAAAACAAGTGATGTTGCCGGAGATGGAACAACTACAGCAACTGTTCTCGCTCAAGCAATTTACCGTGAAGGACTGAAGAATGTTACAGCCGGTGCAAATCCAATGGATTTGAAACGCGGTATTGATCTTGCAGTTGTAAAAGTAATCGAGTTTTTGAAATCAAGTAGCAAAGAAGTTGGAGGAAGAGAAGAAATAGCTCAAGTCGGTTCAATCTCTGCCAACAACGATAAAACAATTGGGAACCTGATTGCCGACGCAATGGAAAAAGTTGGCAAAGATGGTGTTATCACTGTAGAAGAAAGTAAATCAGCAGAAACTTCTCTTGAAGTTGTTGAAGGTATGCAGTTTGACCGCGGTTATCTGTCTCCATACTTTGTTACTAATTCAGAATCAATGGAAGCTTCATTAGAAGATGCATACATTTTAATTCACGACAAAAAAATCTCGGCTATGAAAGATCTTCTTCCTGTTCTTGAAAAAATTGCTCAAGCAGGTAAACAACTTTTAATTATTGCTGAAGATCTTGAAGGTGAAGCTCTTGCAACATTAGTTGTAAACAAATTACGCGGAACGTTAAAAGTTTGTGCAGTTAAGGCTCCAGGCTTTGGCGATAGAAGAAAAGCAATGTTAGAAGATATTGCAGTTCTTACAAACGGAACAGTTATTTCTGAGGAGCGCGGTTTCAAACTTGAGAATGCAACACTTGAATATTTAGGTAAAGCTAAAAAGATCAATATTGATAAAGACAATACAACAATAGTTGAAGGCGCTGGTAAATCAGACGACATAAAGAAAAGAATAAATGAAATCAAATCTCAAATAGAAAAGACAACTTCAGATTATGATAAAGAAAAATTGCAGGAGAGACTTGCAAAACTATCCGGCGGTGTTGCAGTATTGAAGATTGGTGCAGCTACTGAAGTTGAAATGAAAGAGAAAAAAGCTCGTGTTGAAGATGCGCTTCACGCAACCCGCGCAGCAGTTGAAGAAGGTATTATTGCCGGTGGTGGCGTTTCTATGGTAAGAGCTATTGCTTCCTTAGAAAAACTTCAAGGTGAAAATCCTGATCAGAATACGGGTATTAAAATCATAGCTAAAGCATTAGAAGAACCGTTAAAACAGATTGCTGCTAATGCTGGTTTTGAAGGCGCAGTAGTTTTGAACAAAGTTCTCGAAGGTAAAAATGATTTCGGATTTAATGCGGCTTCTGAAAAATATGAGAACTTAGTTAAGAGTGGCGTTATTGATCCGACAAAAGTTGCAAGAACCGCATTAGAAAATGCTGCTTCAGTTTCTGCACTACTACTTACCACAGAAGCAGTTGTGTATGAAAAGAAAGAAGAAGAGAAACCAATGCCTCCAATGCCTCACGGAGGAATGGACGGAATGTATTAAGAGTTAATATTTAATGTTATGGAAAAGGAAACCCCGATTGCAAGTCGGGGTTTTTTATAAACTGTTTTCAGAAAAATCAAATCAGTTACATTACTTCATCAATTCCTTCCTAAAATATTCTAAAGTAATTTTTAATCCTTCTTCCCTACTTACTCTTGGCTCCCATCCCAGGACTGATTTTGCTTTACTTATATCTGGCTGACGAACTTTTGGATCATCTATTGGTAATTCTTTATAAATAATTTTGCTTTTAGAATTAGTCAAGCGAATTACTTCTTCGGCAAAATCTTCAATTGTAATTTCATTTGGGTTGCCAATGTTTACGGGTAAAGTCTCATGCGATAATAGAAGCTTAAAAATTCCATCAATTAAATCATCAACATAACAGAAACTTCTAGTTTGTAAGCCATCACCAAACACAGTAATATCTTCATTCTTCAAAGCTTGAGAAATAAAAGCCGGTAATGCACGGCCATCATCAAGACGCATTCTGGAACCATAGGTATTAAATATTCGAACTATCCTAGTATCAAGATTATGAAAGCTATGATAAGCCATCGTTAATGCTTCAGCAAATCGTTTTGCCTCATCGTAAACACCACGTGGACCCACAGGATTCACATTGCCCCAGTAGTCCTCGCTTTGAGGATGAATAAGAGGGTCCCCATAAACTTCTGAGGTTGAAGCTAGAAGAAAAGTCGCTTTTTTTTCTTTGGCCAAACCGAGAGCTTTATGCGTGCCTAGTGAACCGACTTTTAATGTTTGTATGGGATATTTTAAATAATCAATTGGACTTGCTGGAGATGCAAAGTGTAAGATAAAGTCAACTTCAGAAGGAATTTGTATAAAATTTGTCACATCTAAATTCATAAACTGAAAATTTTTATTTGTTACCAAGTGATCAATATTTTCTAACCGACCGGTAAGTAAATTATCTATACAAATAACTTTGATATCTTCATCTATGAGTTTATCACAAAGATGAGAACCAAGAAAACCGGCGCCCCCTGTAACTACAGCAACTTTTTTTTTCATTTGCAGTATTTTTACACGACTTTTCTTAAGGCAATTTAGCTATAACTAAATATTAAGATTAAAATTTGTAGTTTAATTAAATTCTTAACACTTTCTTTATTACTCTTCAAGCAAACGAGAAATCTTTAATGACGAAATAAAACTACCAATAAAACCTAATGCGAGTCCGATCAACAAAATAATTAAATCCATTAATTTGATCGGATTAATAAATTTAAAATTAATAAAAACCCTATCCAATAAAATCGAAATAACGTTGAATAAAAGAATACAAATAAGAGATGATAAAATACCAATCATAATACCATTTAATATCAGTGGAATTTTCATCGTGCTAATTTGAGCACCAACTAATTTCATTGTTAGATAATGATTTCTATTACCATACATCTGTATTTTATTATTACTGTAGACGAGATAAGTTGCTAATAGTATTAGTGTAATTGATAGGAAATAAATTACGTATTCAAATGATTTTAATAAATTTAAAATCCGCAGAACTGTTTTGTAATCATAAATAACATCTGTTACACCTTTCATTTTTCTAATTTGATCGGTTAACTGTTCAATATTTGTTTCATTCAACGGTTGCGGTTTGAATTTAACAACGAAAGAATTCGGTAACGGATTCTCATCGAGCACTGATCTAAAATCCTGACCGGTCTCTTTTACAAAATTTGTTACTGCTTGGTCCTTATTAACAAACGCAACTGATTGAACTGATGTGATTTTCCGAATTCCAACTTTTATATCATCAATTTCATCTTGACTTAAATTTTCATTTAGGTAAACATTTACTTCAATAGATTGTTTTATTTGATCTGAAAACTTATTTGCACTGAATACAAGAAAAATTGAAATAGTGCTTAAGATTACTGCAATAGTAGTTATAGTTATTGTAATTGCAGTAGCAAGAGATGATTTTCTAAATATTCTAAATGCTTCATGAAAATAAAATATTATCATAAGTTTTAAAAATTTGATTCATCAGCCCAGCGGAGTATTTTCCATTTTTTATTTTCGTCTTTAGCGAGAGTTAAATTTACTCTACCGTCCACAAAAATAATATCCGTTGGGTTAAATGTTATTGTTAAATTAAAACTTCTTATTATTCTTGTTGAATCACCGGTCATTGAAACTATATTATTCCAAATTAGGTCCAACCGTTGAGAATTTTGGAACAGACCATTTGTAACTTTCATTTCATCCTCTCGTCCCCAAGAAATATCTGCTCCAAGATCGTAATCACGGTACGTAAATGTAAAGTTTTTATCTAATACCTGTCGATAAATCAGCGTGTCTTTAAATGTATAGGCATATTGAAAATTTTGGAATACTCCTACAATATCAGTTTGGCCGCTTATTAATCCTTCATTGCTTCCCAGATTTTCATCAATGCTTGGAGCAAACGGATTGATGCAGCTGTTTACTGCAAAAATTATTAAACAGTAAAAGAATATCTGTTTAATACAGCCTCCCTTTTAATTCACTCCAACTAGAATAATTATCTTTTCGTAAGTCATACCATTCACCTATTACCCATTGATTTCTACTATCCAAATAAATTTTAAATTGAACAGAGCCTTTGTACTCACCCGAAATTGTTTGATCATTTGCCAGAAAAGACAGTGAATAATCATACTGATAAACAGCACTATCTCCAAGTTGTGTATTGTTGCCGTTGCTTAATGTAAGAGTAATTGATTGACCTTCTTTTGATCTTACTTTCATATTTTTAAAATACTGTGTTTCTGAATCTATGTTCCAACCGATCAATCCTGGGTATTGCGATACAAGTCCTGCTGCTGCTATGAATTTAAATTTTCTATTTGAGAATGAAGGATCTACAAAACAAACTAAATAATTCTCTAAGATTTTATCCTGGATTGATGAAACAAAATTACCGAATAATATATCAGGCGTTGTTGCGGGTATATTACTATTTCCTGCTGTATTGGGTTGTTCGGGATCTCTCGTTGTTAAAATATCACATGAGATTAGTGAGAACATTAAGATTAATAGAGCAATTACTTTTTTCATTTCTTAAAAAATAATATTAATCGTGAAGAGTTTTGTTCATCATAATTGGTTCCGTCATAATCACCAAAAACAGAAACCCGTGTAAAACCAATTCTTTTGAATTCCGTATCAATTTCATTTTTTGAGTATAACCTTACAGATTCAATAAAATGTTGTTCTTCTAAATCTTTTTTAATATGGATTTCTTTTATAATTCTGTCTTTAATAACTTTTCTTTTTTCAATAATTATTTTACCATTAATTACCTTCTTACTTTCACCTGTTAAATTCGCCAAAAGAAAATTCTTGTTTAAGTAATCTAAAACATAAAAACCATTTTTGTTTAGCAAACTGTAAGCAGTATTAATGAACTTGAAATTCTCCTCATTATTCTTGAAATATCCAAAACTTGTAAAAAGATTTATTATCAGATCAAATTTTTTTCTAAAATAAATATTTCTTAAGTCTGCACATACAAAATTATTTTCTAATGATTTCTTCTTAGCATTATCTTGAGCTTTCAAAAGAAGGGTTTTACTCAGATCAAAGCCAATAACCTTAAATCCTTTTGATGCTAAATATATAGAATGCCTGCCGGCACCGCATGCTGCATCAAGAATAGAATTTTGTTGAATTAATTTTGTTTGTCTAAGAATTAATTCAAGCAGCTTGGTCGCATCTTCATCATCACGGTGTTGATAAACAGATAAATATTCTTCGGAACTAAACCAATCCTTAAACCAGTTTTCCATCAAAGGGAAATTCTTCCTATAAATGCACGTCCTATTGTTGCCGAGTCAGCGAATTCCAAATCACCGCCGATTGGAAGTCCTCTTGCAATTCTAGAAACTTTAATGGGTAGATCTTTTAATAATTTTACAAGGTATAACGATGTAGTATCACCTTCCGAATCGGGATTCATGGCAAGTATAATTTCTTTTACTTCATCATTCTTAAGACGTGAAAGAAGTTCTTTAATTTTTAGTGAATCAACAGTAATTCCTGCTAAAGGATTTAATACACCGCCAAGCACGTGATAAAGTCCATTATATTCATTCGTTTTTTCAATCGCAATCACATCACTTGCATCTTCCACTACACAAATGATCGAGCGGTCACGTTTTGTGCTTTTACAAACATCACATATTTCTTCTTCTGAAATATTAAAACACTCTTGACAAAACCGAATTTTTTCTTTTAAATCAATCAACGATTTAACCAAGGCATCAACATTTTGCTGATCATTTTTTAGAATATGAATCGCCAAACGTTGTGCAGTTTTTCTGCCGATGGACGGCAACTTACTTAATTCATCAATCGCTTTTTGTAATGGTTCGGCTATTAGCATTTAAAATCCAGGTAGATTCATGCCAGGAGGCATCATTCCCTTTGTAATTGCACCCATCTCATCTTCAGCCATTTTTCCTGCCGACTGTAGTGCTTTATTTACAGCAGCAACAACAAGATCTTCCAACATTTCCTTATCACCGCTTTTAGCAATTTCTTCATCTATTATAATAGAAATAATTTCCTTCTTTCCATTGGCTGTTGCTTTAACCATCCCGCCGCCGCTTTCTTCTGTAACAGTTTTATTTTCCAATTCAGCTTGAACTTTTGCCATGTCAGACTGCATCTTCTGAACTTGTTTAAGCATATCCTGCATATTTAACTTCATTATTCCTCCGGATTACAAATTGATTAGCTTTTTTGTAGAATTTAATGATTTCTTTCATGTTTCTTGCGGACGAAAGTTAGCAAAAAAAAGTTTCACAAGAAATTAAACGTAGAAAATATTACATTTGTGCCGTTATTCTGATAAAAGCTTTCCATTTTCAACTGTTAACTAATCAAATGATGATAACTAAATACGGATTAAGTACATTTCTATTTTGTGCCGGTTTTTCGGTTATTTTAATAATCTTTTCCTTGTTTATTCAAAATCACTGGATCAAATACCCGATCTTAATTCTTAGCATAACTTTCTTATTATTTTGTATTAATTTTTTCAGGGATCCGGAAAGAAATACACCAGACAAAAAAAATGTTATTGTATCACCGGCAGATGGCGAAATAGTAATTGTGAAAGATGTGATAGACAATGAATTCTTAAAAGAAAAAGGTAAGCAGATTTCTATTTTTATGTCGCCCCTTAATGTTCATGTAAATCGAATTCCAATAGACGGTAAAGTTGATTATTTTAATTACGTAAAAGGTGAATATCTTGTAGCTTTTCATGAAAAAGCAGATAAACGTAATGAACGAACTGAAATTGGCATAACAACTAAATATGGAAAAGTTTTTTTTACACAAGTTGCCGGATTTATTGCCCGCAGGATTGTATGTTCAATTCAAGTTGGAGATTCTGTGAAGACCGGGGAAAGATTTGGTATGATAAAATTCGGCAGTCGTTCCGATGTGATCGTTCCTACTAATTGGAAATTGAAAGTAAAACTTGGTGATAAAGTAACGGCAGGTGAAACAATACTATTCGAGATCGAATAATGAATAAAATTCCATTTTCAAAATCATTTATTGCTAATACAGTAACCGCCTTAAATGCAGTATGCGGATTTATATCAATTGTATTTGCTTCACAAGGCGAATTCCGTATCGCATCTATTATGATAATTGCTGCTGCCAGTTTTGATTTATTAGACGGCATAGTGGCCCGATTATTAAACACATCCAGCCGATTTGGTGTTGAGCTTGATTCTCTTTCCGATATTGTAAGCTTTGGCGCCGCGCCTGCATTTCTAATTTACAAATCCTATATGTTTCAACTTGGCGGACTGGGAATATTACTAAGTTCTTGCCTCTTGGTTTTTGGTGCTTTGCGACTCGCTAGATTTAATATTCAAGTTGAAGATCTCAATACTAAGGCGGATTTCAAAGGATTGCCAATTCCTCTTTCAGCGATTACGGTTTCCCTTTTTGTTCTATCATTTTTTAGAAATGGTATTATTATCGAACCTTATACTAAAATGATAATTCCGTTGATTATTTTATTATCACTACTTATGGTTAGTAAGATAAGATATAATGCTCTGCCAAAATTGCGGAAGAAAGACATTAAACAGAAGATTTATTTATTTGGAATTTTAATTGTTGCATTAATTTTAGCTATTGTCACCAACGGAGAAATTCTTTTTTATATTTTTATCGGAATAGTTCTATTCGGAATTTTTAGAAAGATTTACTACTTAGCACTCAGCAAAAAAGATGAGAATGGCAACGGATCAACCTTAACGGAGAATTAAAGTGTTCAAAGCAACCGTCATTATAAAAAGAAGGCCAAAGATTTTGGACCCACAAGGGAAAGCAGTTGAACAAGGTGCGAAACTTCTTGGCTTTAACAATGTTAAACAAACAAGAATAGGCAAATACATTGAATTCTTCGTGGATACAACTGATAAAAAAATAGCTGAAAATGAAGTTCGAGAATATTCAGAAAAACTTCTTTCTAATCCTATTATGGAAGATTTTGATTTTACCTTGGAAGAAGTGAAATGAAACCAAAATTTGGTGTAGTAGTTTTTCCCGGTTCTAATTGCGATCATGATGCTTACTATTCGCTAAAAAAAATTTTGGAATATCAGACAGAGTTTATTTGGCATAAGGAGAAAGATTTAAAGAGAAGTGACGTAATTATTCTTCCAGGAGGATTTTCTTACGGAGACTACTTACGCACCGGTGCTATTGCTAGATTTTCACCTATAATGGATTCTGTATATAAGTTTGCAGAAGACGGAGGTGTAGTTATTGGCATATGTAATGGCTTCCAAATACTTTTAGAGATAGGTTTATTGCCTGGAGTTATGATAAAAAACGAATCCTTAAAGTTTGTGTGCAAAGATGTTTTCCTTAGTATAGAGAATAGAGAAAATATTTTTACAAAATCTATTAAACAAAATATTTTGAAGATACCCATTGCTCATGGTGATGGTAATTATTTTACAGATGATGCAACATCTAAAGAACTTGAGAAGAATAATCAAATATTATTTCGATATGTTTCGTCAGATGGAAAAGCTGATTCAGAGTCCAATCCTAATGGTTCTTTTAAGAACATAGCAGGAATTATGAACAAAAGAAAAAACGTGATGGGACTTATGCCTCATCCTGAACGATGCTGTAACCCCCTTCTTGGAAACATTGATGGTTCTTTAATTTTTAGATCCGTTGCACAGCATTTTCTTAATTAGGAAAAATAATAACAATAAATAGAGGTAATTATGTTTGGAAATTTAGGCGCAGGGGAAATACTTTTAATAGTCCTTGTGATTTTAATACTCTTTGGTTCTAAAAAAATTCCTGAACTGGCCCAAGGAATTGGTAAAGGAATGAGAGAATTTAAAAAAGCATTAAATGATGTCCAGGAAGACATTAAGATTTCCGATAAGAAAGATTCCACAGACGAAAAAAAATAATTTAATAAATTCTTAAGTCCTCCGGTGATCTAATTGCTGAGCTACAATAATCACTCCAAAAAAATTTCTTTGATCAAAGAGAACAAACTTTCTCTGCGCGAGAACGTTGCTTTTTTTCTCAAACGAATAAAAGACAATTCCGGTCTTAATGCTTTTAATTTTGTTTTTGAAGATTGCATTCAAAGCGCAGACCTTATCGAAATGAAAATAAAGAGCGGCAATGCCGGGAAACTAGCCGGTATGATAGTAGCTGTAAAAGATGTACTGGCTATAAAAGATCGCCCTTTAACTTGCTCTTCAAATATCTTAAAAGATTTCCATTCTCTATATACAGCAACAGCAGTTCAAAAATTGATTGATGAAGACGCAATAATAATTGGCAAGACTAACTGCGATGAATTTGCTATGGGTTCATCAAATGAGAACTCTGCATTTGGTACTGTTAAAAATCCAGCTGATCATTCACGTGTCCCCGGAGGCTCGAGCGGCGGATCTGCAGTTGCAGTTGCTGCAAATCTTTGTGATGTTTCTTTCGGGACAGATACAGGCGGTTCAATTCGCCAGCCGGCAGCTTTCTGCGGTATTTATGGATTCAAACCAACGTACGGAAGAGTATCACGCTACGGCTTAACAGCCTTTGCATCATCATTCGATACCATAGGCCCGTTCGCAAAAAATATTTATGATATTGCACTTGTCCTCTCGGTTATTTCAGGTTATGATCCTAAAGATTCTACAAGCCAGAATATTGATGTAGAAGATTTCGGTTATTATCAAAGATCAGAGAGGAAATTTAAAATCGGTTTGCCTAAAGAATATTTTGCAGAAGGATTGAACGAGGAGATTAAAAATGCTATTCTTAAAAAAGTTGAATCATTTAAAAATGCCGGGCATGAAATAATCAACATTGAACTTCCGCACACTGAATATTCAATTGCTACATATTATATTCTTACAACGGCGGAAGCGTCTTCCAATCTTGCGCGCTTTGATGGTGCACGTTATGGTTACCGTTCAAAAGATAGCGGCACTTTAAGAAATATGTATCTCAATTCCCGGTCTGAAGGATTTGGTTCAGAAGTTAAAAGAAGAATTATGCTCGGTACTTATGTTTTATCAGCAGGGTATTACGACGCTTATTACCGAAAAGCACAAAAAGTTAGAAGATTATTGAAACAAGATTTCGATAATGCTTTTGAGAAAGTTGATCTGATTATTACACCAACAACTCCAACTACCGCGTTTAAATTAGGCGAAAAATCAAACGACCCTCTTGAAATGTATCTTGAAGATATTTATACAACCTCAGCAAATCTTGTTGGTATTCCGGGGATTAGTATTCCCATAGGAAAAGATAACCAAGGTTTACCTATTGGAATGCAGATAATGGCAAATCAGTTTGAAGAAAATAAATTATTAACATTCTGTTCGGATTTTTGATAGGTAAAATTCATTAACCTTTCTTAATTTTGTCCGGTCTGTTTTTGAAATCAATAATTTAAGGAATAGATATGAGTATTCTTCTTGACAAAAAAACACGTGTATTAGTTCAAGGAATTACCGGCGGTGAAGGTTCTTTTCATACTAAACAAATGATCGAGTACGGTACGAATGTAGTTGCAGGTGTAACACCCGGAAAAGGCGGTCAAAAATTTGAAGACACAAATGTTGCCATCTTTAATACTGTGGCAGAAGCTGTTAAAGAAACCAAAGCGAATGCATCTGCTATTTTTGTCCCGCCTCCGTTTGCAGCTGATGCAATTCTCGAATCTGCAAATGCAGGTATTAAATTTATAGTTTGCATCACGGAAGGTATTCCAGCTAAAGATATGATCGCAGTTTATAATTCTATTAAAGAAAAAAATGTAAGATTGATTGGACCAAATTGCCCAGGTGTTATTTCCCCCGGAAAAGCAAAAATCGGAATTATGCCAGGCTTCATTCACAAACAAGGTAAAGTCGGAGTAGTATCACGCAGCGGCACATTAACCTATGAAGCAGTGAAACAACTTTCTGATCTTGGTATTGGCCAATCAACATGTGTTGGAATCGGCGGCGATCCAATTATCGGTTCACGATTTATTGATGTAATAAAATTGTTTAATGAAGACCGTGATACGGAAGGGATAGTAATGATTGGTGAAATTGGCGGAAGTGCAGAGGAAGAAGCTGCAGAGTTCATTAAGAAAAATGTTAGGAAACCCGTTGTTGGATTTATTGCCGGCAGAACAGCACCTCCGGGGAGAAGAATGGGTCACGCAGGAGCTATTATTTCCGGTGGTAAAGGAACTGCTGCTGAAAAAATGATAGCGATGAAGAAAGCTGGCATTCATGTCGTTGAAAGTCCTGCTGCAATAGGAATTACCATGAAGACAGCGCTGGATAAAGGGAAAAAGAAAATATCAAATAAGAAAAAAGTAGTGAAGAAAATTGTAAGGAAAAAAGTATCACCAAAGAAAAAAAAATAAAAAGAAGAAATGATGGAGAGAAAATTGAATAATAAAACACTCGCAATTCTTAAACCGGATTGTGTGAAAAAGAATTTGATAGGTAAAGTAGTAACTTTAATACAAAACGCCGGATTTAAAGTTTCAGCTATGAAAATGGTTAAGTTAACTCCGGATGCAGCAAAAGGATTTTACGCGATCCACAATGGAAAACCTTTCTTCAATGATTTAATAACATACATGACTTCCGGTCCTTGTGTGCCTATTTCACTTGAGAAAGATAATGCAGTTGAGGATTTCCGTAAATTAATAGGCGCAACTGATCCGGCAAAAGCAGCAGAAGGAACAATCAGAAAATTATATGCCGATAGTATTCAAGAAAATATTGTTCATGGATCAGATTCTAATGAGAATGCTGCAATAGAAATTTCTCACTTTTTTTCCCGCAAAGAAATTCTAGATATAAATGGTTTCTAAATTTTAATATACTTCCCTTTTTAACTGAAATGACTTAGGGAAGAATTTTTCATCATAAAATGAGAATCACATGAAAAGTAAATTAATTGGAATTGCATTACTTCTTTTATTACTTGTTATCGGAATTGGATGTGGTAAGAAAGATGAGAAGCAAAATAACCAGCCTGCGGTAAGTTCTGAAGAATTAAACAATTTGAAAAGCGTTGACTTGAATGGACAGAAAGTTCTTCTGAAATATAAATTTGAGAAAGGTGAACAACTTCGTTATAAATTAATTACAGTTACTTCCTCCCAGCAAACGATAAAAGCTGATTCGTTAATGAAATCAACCGGCGACCAAACATTAACCTACTTTTTCGATATTGAAGTTTTAGAAGTTGATCCGGATAATATCGCGGAACTTTCAATCAATATTTCTCAAATTATTTTTGACGGTCTCATCAACGGGCAAAAAATGCACTACGACACCAAAACAAATGTATCCAAAGAGGAAAAATTAAAATATGTGGAATTTGAAACGGTGTCGAATACTCCATTTAGAGCAAGAGTAAATCAAAAAGGAGAGATTTTAGAAGTAACAAGAGTTGATAAGATGGTTGATAAAATGATGACTCTTCAACCCGAAATGCAAAAAATAACTGCCGATCAAAAATCCGCTTTGTTAAAAAATATTAGCGAAGGTGAACTTAAGCCGAGGACACAACTTCTATTTAGAGAGCTAACCACGAATGAAGTTGGAAAAGATTCAACTTGGCAGAAATCAACACCGGCAAATCTAGGTGTATTCAAACTTGAAAATATTATTAACTATAAAGTAAATGATTTCGTAAAAGTTGGCGATGATAAAGCAGCCAAGCTTTCAGCTGTACTTTCCGTAAAATGGTCGGGAGATAAAAAAGGTACCGATAACGGGGTAAACTTTTTATTTGATGATCCTAAAGTTTCCGGTGGCGGAACTATACTTTTTAATGTTGATAAAGGCAAAGTTATACGAGGTGAGACAACAACCAACATCGAAATGGGTGTTCAGATTGATGCAAAAGATTCATTGAAAAAAATGAAAAGAACTTTCCGCAAAGATACTTCTGTAAACAAAAATATTGTAGAACTGTTATAATTAATAATTTCCGAATAATGTGAAGAATCTCTGAATTGAGAGATTCTTCACTTGTTCAGAGTGAATATTATTTTTTTATACCAACCACAATCTTCGATCCTTCCACAGCTTTTACAATAATTGCAGAATCATGACTTATATAATCACCCTCTGTTACAACATCAATTCTTTGTTCATTAATTATTGCGGAACCTGCTGGGCGTAAATCTGTTAATGCAATTCCTTCAACTCCGATAAGATGATCAAAGATTGGTTTTGCAGTGTAACCAGATTTCCCAGGAACATGTTCTTGTAAAATTAGTCTATTCCAAATATTTGTCTTGGGTAATATTTTTGAAAGTAAATAAATAAATATTCCGGTCCCCACAAATACGGCTGCTAATTGTATAATCGCAACAGATATTAATGATTTGTCCGTTATTTCAAAATCACCGATGAGACCAAGAAATAAACCTGTTATCATTAATATTATTCCTAATACACCAACAATACCAAATCCCGGTATAATAAATATTTCGATCAAGAGAAGAATAACACCAACAATAAAAATTACAATTTCTATTACAGAAGCTAACTGAAGAATATATCCCGAACCAAAAAATAAAACGAGAGCAATAACAGCAATCGTCCCGGGCAAACCCCAGACTCCCATTTTTATTTCCGTGAATATTCCCAGAAGACCAATCATTATTAGCAAAGAAGAAACTATCGGGTTGTTTAAGAATCTAACAAAACTCTCCGCCCAGTTAGAACTAATTGTTAGTTCTTCAGCTTTATCATAACCGAAAACTTTTTTTACATCTTCAATATTTGTTAATACAGTATCAGCCATTTTATATTTAAGAGCTTCCTCTGCAGTAAGTGTAATTAATTTTGTACTGTCATCTTTTAAATCGGCTACAGCAATTGTTTCATCAACCATGCCTTGCGCAATATCTGTCCTACGATTATTTTTTTCAGCTGTTGCTCTCATTTCAGAGCGCATGTATGATTGATATTTTTCAGATTGCTTCTGCCCGGATTGGTCTACAACAGTTGAAGCACCAATTGAAGCTCCGGGTACCATTACAATTTTCTCGCATGATAATGCAATTAATGCACCAGCTGATATTGCACGTTTATCAATGAACGCAATTGTTCTGACTTTACTGTTAAGAATGGCATCTTTAATTTGTGTTGCAGCATCAACTCTTCCGCCAAAAGTATTAATTTTAAAAATTATTGCATTAGCATCATTCTTTTCAGCTTCTTCAACAACCCGTTTTACGTAGGGTGCAATTCCAAGATCAATTTCACCCTCAATATTTCCAATATAAATTTTTTGATGCTGAGCAGTTATACTATTTAACAATGCTAATGTGAGTAAGGCAAAAAATAAAATTGAGCGTTTCAAGGTTTTCTCACATGAAGTGAATAATTACATGACCTACTTACTCAAAAAGTAGAAATTATTCAATAGAAATGATTAGCGATTTATGAAAGCGTAATTCAATATCTTGTAAACAAGTTTAGCGGCAACGTAATTTGATGAAGGTGAGTATTTTGACGGTGCTAATTCAACGACATCAAATCCCACAATATTTTTTTCGAGTCCTACAATTTTAAGAAGATTCATTGTTTCGTCCCAGAACAATCCGCCCGGTTCCGTCGTTCCGGTCGCAGGTAAAAGTGATGGATCAAATCCGTCAACATCAAACGTGATGTAAACATTTTCCGATAAATTCTTCACAACTAATTCTTGCCAATTATCACCATACATTCCCAATTTAATTTCACGTGCATAAAATGTTTTTATACCTCTATGTTTTCTTAACTCAGATTCTTCTTTACACTGAGCTCGAATTCCAACTTGAACTATGTTCGAATTGAATTCGGAAACTCTTGCCATTACACTTGCATGAGAATACTTAGAACCTTCATAACTTTCACGCAGATCGGAATGAGCATCAATTTGTAGGATAGAAAGGTTTTGGAATTTTTGATGATGAGCTTTAATCGGAGCAGTTGATAATGAATGTTCACCGCCAAGAGTTACAACAAATTTTCCGGCATTCAAGTGTTTGGATACTTCTTTATAAATTTTATCAAGGGATTTTTCCACAGAAAGTTTTTGCATATTTAATGCTTCAAGTGTACAAATTCCTTTTTCAAAACATAATTCCTTCCCTATCTCTTCATCATAAAATTCAACATAATGAGAAGCTGCCAATATTTCTTCCGGTCCTTTACCGGTGCCTTTACCGTAAGAAACAGTTTTTTCTAACGGAGCGGAAACAATTACTATCCGGGAATCTTTGTAATTGGAATACTCTTTTTCTATCGCTAGAAAATTTTTCTTTATACCTAGTTCTTTCATAACAGTCAATACCCTTCCCTCTCCAAGAAGGAGAGGGTCAGGTTGAAATTCATTTTTAATCCTTTAATACAGATAAAATTGAAGATCGTTCAAATTTTATTTTAATATTATTGCCAACGTCAACAAGAACTGTCTTATCTTCTAAACCGGCAATAGTTCCGTGCATACCGCCGCTTAGAATAATTTTATCCCCTTTTTGTAAAGCTTCCAACATTTTTTTTTGCTCTTTAGCTCTTTTCTGTTGTGGTCTTATAATCATAAAATAAAAGATTGCAAAGATTGCACCGAACATGATCAAAGTGCTAATCATGCTTCCGCCGCCGCTTTGACCATCAGGTGCAGGCGCCATTGCTAAAAGAATATCCATTACTACTCCTCTATTGATTGTACGTTTATTGAAATAATCTTAGAAATAATATTTTTCCATTCGATAAAACTTCCGTCTACAATTCTTGTTCTTGCTGCACGTACTAAGTTAAGATAAAAAGTTAAATTATGTATTGTTGCCAATTCAAGCGCAAGAACTTCTTTTGAATTAAATAAATGTCTTAAATATGCTTTTGAAAAATTTTTACAAGTGTAACAATCACATTCTTTATCCAGCGGATCCATATCATCTTTGTATGCCGCATTCCTCATTGAGACAATTCCCTTTGATGTAAACAGATAAGCATTACGTGCATTTCGAGTCGGCATCACACAATCAAACATATCAATTCCGCGTGCGATTGCTTCTAAAATATTTTCCGGCCTTCCTACTCCCATCAAATATCTTGGTTTATCAACCGGCATAAAATCAGTTGTAAAATCCACAAGTTCATACATTGTTTCCGTCGGCTCTCCAACCGCAAGTCCGCCTATTGCATATCCGTCAAAATTTAAGTTCACCAAATCCTTAGCCGATTCTTCCCTCAAATCTTTATAAACACTTCCTTGAATAATTCCGAATAAAAATTGTTCATGCCCGTAGAGCGGTTTAGTACTATCAAAAGCATTTTTATTCATCACAGCCCATTCTGTAGTCAGCTCTTTAGACTTCTTTGCATATTCATATTCACACGGATATGGTGTGCATTCATCAAGCGGCATCATGATATCAGATCCGATACTGCGCTGAATCTCAATTACTTTTTGCGGAGAAAAAAAATGAGTTGAACCGTCAAGATGCGAACGGAATTCGACACCGTCTTTTTTAAGTTTACGCAAATCCGATAAACTATATACTTGAAAACCGCCGCTATCTGTAAGAATCGGTTTATTCCAATTCATAAATTGATGAAGCCCGCCGGCTTTTTCAAGAATTGTAGTCCCAGGTCTTAAGTACAAATGATAAGTATTTGAAAGAACGATCTCTGCGTTAATCTCGTTTTCAAGAACTCGCTGAGTTATTGCTTTAACTGTTCCTTGAGTTCCAACAGGCATAAAAATAGGTGTTTGTACTACACCATAATCCGTTTTGAACTCACCGACTCTTGCTTTAGAACTTTTGTCTGAGTGATTTACTGTAAAATTTAACAAAACACTTATTAGAAATTTGGTGCGAAAGATAATGGAAAATATGAACATTCTCCATTTGAGATTTGAGCGAATTTAAACTATGATTTGTCAGACAGTGTCGAAGGTAAAAATTGGAAGATAGTAATTATCCTTGTTCAGTTTTTCCACGCCAGTTATTAATACCACCTTTTAGATTGTAAACTTTCTCAAAACCCATACCTTTCATTTGTCGGCAAGCAGAATGACTTCTTCTTCCGGCTCGGCAATAAACAAAATAAGGTTTCGAACGGTTAAGCTTTTCAATCTGATCTGCAAAATTTGGTTTGTAAATATCAATATGTTTCGAATTCGGTATTCTTAAAGATTTGTTCTCTTCAAAAGTTCTAACATCTATTAAAATAAAATTCTTTTCTTCTTCCATCATTTTTTCAAATGAATCTGAATCCAAGTGATGAATATCGTTATGATTCCCAAAGAGAGAGGATAATATGGATGTCATTTTTCCCTTTCTGAATTTGACCAGATTAAATTTCTGTGTCTGGAATTAGTGTGAGTTTTAATAAATCAATTTTGGTTTTGTCTGCTTTTAAAATTTGTACGGATAAATTAGAAATCTTGAATGATTCTCCTTTTACAGGGATCCTTCCAATCTTAAACGTTACATATCCGGCAATAGTTTCATAATCGCCTTCCGGTATTTGAAAATCTAATTCTTCATTCAAATAATCTATTTCTACTTTACCATTAACTAAGTAAGAATTTGCATCAATCTTTTTGGCAATTTTTTCTTCAACATCATCGTACTCATCGCGTATTTCGCCGAATAATTCCTCGATCAAATCTTCCACAGTTAGAATCCCCGCTGTCCCGCCAAATTCATCTACAACAATAGCAATTGAAAATTGTTTGTCTAAAAATTCATTTAACATTTCTAAACTTTTTTTTGTCTCAGGTACAAATACTACATCACGCATAACGGTTTTTAGATCGTCCGGCTGTTTAAAAATATCTTTACTGAAAACAACCCCTTTTATGTTATCTAAATTTTCATCGTAAACAGGAAGTTTGGAGTAACCGGAATCAATAAAAGATTTCATAACTTCATTTATTGTGCTTGTGATTTCTATACCTACAATTTCAGTTCTGGGGGTCATTGCTTCATAAACACGCTGTTCGCGTATATCAATAACTTTACTGATAATATCAGACTGCTCTTCATCCATTTTACCGGCTTCTGAACTTTCTTCAATTAAATTCTGAATATCTTCTTTATCGAATAAATGTTGAATCTCTTCTTCCTCTTTTAAGTTTGTTCTGCTTAAAATTGAAGACACTTTAGATGTTATTTTCACCAACGGGTAAAGTACAATTGCTATTGCTCTTAATGGAATAGCAACAAGTAGAACAAGCCGATCTGCTAATTCTCTTCCGAAATATTTCGGGATCAATTCACCAAACAGAAGAATTAGTGCAGTTGATATCAAAAGAATTTCAAATTCTTTCAAACCAAAAAGTTCGGAAAGAAATATAGAACTAAGTGACGCAAATGCAATGTTGACGGCACTATTAGAAATTAATATTGTTGAGAAAAATTGATCGGGGTTATTGATAAAATACCTTGCGTTTAAAGCAGATAAATTTTTCTTGCGCGCACGAATTTCTATTTTAATTTTATTCCCGACAACGAATGCAATCTCCGAGGATGAGAAAAAAGCACTTAGAAGAAGTAAAGCAAATAAGTCTAATAGATAAGCGGTCATTTCAATTTCCTAATCATAATTATCTTTAGTATATGATAACCATAGTTGTTGCTATGTATAATATTAAATTAATTATCATTGGAAGATCAGTCATCAGCACTTCAATTACATTTTCACCTTTATCTTTTTTATAAACCAAATACATATATCTAAAAATTCCGAATATCACATATGTTGTTGTAAATACTAAATTTTCAGAACCAAAGAAATGAACTGTCCTATCAGCAACAGAATACAAAGCATAACTTAATATTACACCGCTGCCTGTCATTGCTGCAATTTGATCTATGAAACTCAAAGAGTAATCTTTAAGGACTAATCTTTGTTCGGAAGGATTGGTGCTATTTGCAATTTCAACGCGCCGTTTCATAACCGCAAGAAAAAGTGAAAGGAATATTGTTGTTAGTATTAACCAGTTCGATATGCCAACTGATATTAAAAATGCGCCGGCAATTACGCGAAGCAAAAATCCGGAGGCGATACAAAATAAATCCACTATTACAACTTCTTTTAGAAACGACGTATATAAAATATTTATGATGACATAAGACCAAATGATCAAACTAAAATAGAGAGACATCTGAAAAGTAATTATAGTAAGTATTAAGAAGAAAATACCCGATATAGCTGAGGATGTGGACCTGGAGACAGAACCGCTAGCCACCGGTCTATTCTTCTTTAAGGGATGAAATTTGTCTTTTGGTGCATCTACGATATCGTTAAAAACATAAACAGCACTTGAAGCAATTGAGAATGTAAAAAATCCGAACAAGACTGTAAGGAAATAATCTATACTAAAAATATGTTTCGAAAATACCGCCGGAACAAAAATAAAAAAATTTTTCGGCCAGCTGGTAACCCTAATGAGTTTTATGTAAACGTATATATTAGAATACCACGGCTTCTTCATAAGTCCCGAAGTGTTGTTTCAATTCTTCAACCATTTCACCCAAAGTAACATAATTATTTGCAGCTTTTACAAAAACCGGCATTAAATTTTTACCGCTTGTAGCTGCTTCGCCTATTTCTTGCAGACTTTTTTCAACTCCATTTTGATTTCTGCTTTGATGCAGTTCGGCTAATCTTTGTCTCTGTTGAATTTCCACTTCCGGTGAAATTGTTAAAATTGGAATATCAACTTTACTTTCTTCTTCAACAAATTCATTAATACCGACAATAAATTTTTCTTTTTTCTCCAATTCCCGCTGATAGCGATACGCAGAATCAGCAATTTCTTTCTGAAAATATCCGTGTTCAATTGCGTCAATCACTCCACCAAGCGAATCAATCTCACCGAAAATTCTATTTGCTTCCGCTTCCATTTTATTCGTGAGCGATTCAACAAAATAGCTTCCACCAAGCGGATCGACTGTATTTATTATGCCGGTTTCATAAGCAAGTATTTGCTGTGTGCGGAGAGCAATCTTAACCGCTTTCTCACTTGGAAGTGCCAACGTTTCATCCATCGAATTTGTGTGAAGCGATTGCGTACCGCCAAGCACAGCCGCCATAGCTTGAAATGCAGTACGAACAATATTGTTTTCCGGCTGTTGCGCTGTTAATGTACATCCTGCTGTTTGTGAATGGAAACGTAACCACCACGATCTTGGATTTTTAGCTCCGTATTTTTCACGCAATCTCTTAGCATAAATTCTTCTTGCTGCCCGGTACTTTGCAATTTCTTCAAAGAAATCCAGATGTGAATTAAAGAAAAATGAAAGTCTTGGTGCAAAAGAATCAATATCCATTCCTCTTTCCAGGCAAGCTTCAATGTATGCAAATCCATCGGCTAAAGTATATGCAAGCTCCTGTGCAGCAGTTGAACCGGCTTCTCTTATATGATAACCGCTGATCGAAACAGGATTCCACTGGGGTACTTCATTAGCACAGTACTCAATCATATCCGTGATAATTCTCATTGAAGGACGGGGAGGGAAAATAAATTCCTTTTGAGCAATGTACTCTTTTAAAATATCGTTTTGAAGTGTACCGCGAAGTTTATCAAAACCAACACTCTGTTTTTGAGCTACCGCAAGATAGAATGCAAATATCATAGCTGCCGGAGAATTGATTGTCATAGATGTTGATACTTTGTCAAGCGGAATGCCGTCAAATAAAATTTCCATATCTTGAAGTGAAGAGACAGCTACGCCGCAAATACCAACTTCACCCTGGCTCATCGGTGAATCGGCATCCCAGCCCATTAAGGTCGGAAGATCGAATGCTACTGAAAGTCCTGTCTGTCCATGTTCAAGTAAATATTTGAACCGCTGGTTTGTATCTTCAGGCGTTCCGAATCCAGCAAACTGCCTCATTGTCCAAACTTTTCCGCGATAACCGTTTGTGTGAATTCCTCGTGTGTATGGGTATTCTCCAGGAAAACCAATCTCTTCAAGTTGGTTATTAATTCCAATATCATCTTGTGTGTAAAGCGGTTTGATCGGTACGCCGGAAACAGTAGAAAATTTCATTCCGGTTTCATCCGACTTTGAGAGTTTATTGATGTATGCTTCTTTTGCCTTATTATGTTTTTCTGAAGACATATTAGACCTTTCTGAAATAAATATATTACGCCTTATTCTTTTTAAATATTGGGTATAAAAAATAAATCGTTATCATCATTACAACCATTGTAAGAATATCAAAAAAGGTTATGAATAATCCATTAATAGAATTTTTATCAATACTATCAAAATTAATTACACTCTTCAAAATATAATTTCTAAGGAGTGATCCGAATATAAGTCCTAAAACTATACTGATCCTATTACGATTATCCATATTACCCATCATTTAGTTCACACTTAGTATGAAGAAAAAATACAAAAGTGCTTAAGTTCTTCCAAATCTCTTATCAAATTCTTCTAGAGGAATTTTTATTACAATAGGTCTGCCGTGCGGGCATACGTAAGGCATAGACGTAGCAAATAGTTTATCAACTAAAATTCTCATTTCTTTTTCGGTCAGCTTATCACCGGCTTTAATTGCTGCCTTGCATGAAAAAGATTTAGCCAGATTATCGCGGACTTCAAGCTGATTATGCTGCTCGTTTTTTCTATACTCATTAAGAATTTCCAGCAATGTTTCAACTTCGTACTCAACTTTTACATCCGAAGGAATTCCAACAATTACTATTTTATTCTTTGTTTGGAATTTAATTTCAAAACCGAGATTTGTGAGATAAGGTTCTAGTTCCTTCATCAATTGATAATCAGCGGGATCAAGATTTACTGTTTGTGGAAAAAGAAGATGCTGAGCAAACGGAATATTTGCTTCAAAAGATTGCATCGCTACTTCGTATAGAATTCGTTCGTGAGCAACATGAGCATCTATTATCATTAATCCGCTTTTTATTTGTGTTAAAATGTATTTGTTGTGAAGCAAAACAAGAAACGGTGTTTCAAATTCTTGTGAAATCCCGCTTTCATGATAAACTTCGGTTGTTTGTTTTTCATCGAATGGAGAAGAAACCGGCGAAGATGCCGACGACGATTTTATTTCTTGATTCAGGTCGTTGAACATTCGATCCATTTCTTCTTCACTCATTATTGGTGTGCGGCGTTCCCCATTAACTGATTTGGTTGAAAATGGCCTGTCGCTAAAATCTTGGCGGTCGGATGTAGAAAATTTTCGGTACCGTAAAGATTCTTTCTCGTTTTGTGATCCATCAAATGTTATGTTGGGGACAAGGTCATAACTTCCAAGCGTTTTTTTAACTACTGCTTGTACGAAAGAATAAATTTCTTTTTCATCCTCAAACTTAACTTCTAATTTCGATGGATGAACATTTACATCAACTTTTTTTTGGTCAATTTTCATAAACAAAACAAAGAAAGGATAATCCCCTTTTTCCAAAACATGTTCGTAAGCAGTGAATACGGCATGATTAATAATTTTGCTTTGTACATATCTTTTGTTCAGGAAAAAGTATTGTTCACCTTTACTTCTTCGTAAATAAGCGGGCTTGGTTACAAATCCGGTGACGGATATATAATCTGTAATTTCATTTACTTCTAAAATTGCATCTAAAATATTTTCTGCAAAAACTTGTTTCATTCGTTCTTGGATTGTCCCAATTGGGAAATCAAAAACTATGTCGTCATCGTTGTAAAATCTAAACGCAATTTCCGGATAGCTGAGTGAGATCTTCTTAAATGTTTCTATGATATGTTTTAGTTCAGTCTGATTTGTCTTTAAGAAATTACGTCGTGCAGGTACATTGTAAAAAAGATTTTTTACTGAAACAGAAGTCCCTTTTGCAAATGAACCTTTCTCTTTTACGATGTTTGCGTTTTCATCAATCTTTAAATATGTACCAAGTTCTTCATCTCTGCGTTCGGTTTTCAATTCAAAAATACTAACAGCTGCAATGGAAGCTAACGCTTCTCCTCTGAAACCAAATGTTCTAATTCCTTCCAGGTCATCAATTGTTGCAATCTTACTCGTTGCATGTCTTTGAACGGAAAGAACTGCATCTTGCTCACTCATCCCTTCGCCATCATCAAAAACCTGTATCAAGGTTTTGCCTGCTCCTTTTACCATCACTTCAATAGATGACGCACCGGCATCAATGGCATTTTCCATTAATTCCTTTACAACGGATTCGGGACGGTTTACAACCTCGCCGGCTGCTATTTTGTTTGCAAGATTTTCAGGTAATATTTTAATCTTCTGAAACAATCAGTGCCTATACTTTCTAATTCTGTTTTCTAATATAATGATGAACCGTGAAATCAGTAAACAATTCGTTTGTATCAAGTATCCATTTCGTCCCGTCAATTTCCGGGAAGAATGTATCTCCTTCAATTTCAAAATTCATTTCTGATAAAATTAATGAATCAACTTTATCAATAGCTTCTGAGAATATTTCTCCGCCGCCTATAATAAACACTTTAGTATAAATGCTGGTGCTAAAATAACTAAACGCAAGCTGAAGTGATTGAAAAACTATTACTTCATGAAATTGTGTAGAAAAATTCTGATCATGTGTTATTACTACGTTTAACCTCCCTTTAAGCGGTTTTGCGATCGCTTCCCAAGTTTTTCTACCCATTATTACCGGAAAGCTCATTGTAGTTGTTTTGAAATGCTGTAACTCTTCTTTAGAATGCCAAGGTATCTTGCCGTCTTTCCCTATTACATTGTTTTTCGAAATGGCAGCGATAATTATTTTTTCCAATAACTAATATCCGCTAAAACTTATTGTAATATATTTTCTTTGTCCTGATTGTACGTTAACATAAAAATTTTCATCAGGATAACCCGGCAAATGAAGTTTTAGATTATAACTACCCGGCTGTAAGATTTTTAAGCTATCCGGTGTAACTTTTCCGGTCTTGTTACTTTCAAAATAAATTTCTGCACCCATCGGAAAAGAATTTATAAATAAGGTCCCGGTTTTAGAGTCTTCCGGAAAATCTATTATACCTTCCCGGCAACCAATGATTAAGATAAGAACAAAAGGTAAAATATATTTTATTTTTTTCATCTCTCCGCCTATTCTTCCTGGGAGAAATATCCAATAGAGAAATGAAATCTACAATCCAATAATTGATTCACCATTCAAAAATTAAATTACTACCATGGCTTTTCAATTCCCAACTCAACAAGTTTTTGCTCTAATTCAATCCTTTCACGGTTTTTTGAAAGCCTATCATTAATTTTATTTAGCCAGCCGAAATCTTCCGCCAGCTTAAGAGCAGCTTGTTTATTCCCTGTTACTAATTGTTTAAGGATTTGTAATTCAAGAGAAGAAAAACTCATTGAATCCATCCTGTAATCTTTGAATGCTTGCCATGCAATCGGGCACCACCTCGCAACAATTTCATTTCCGATTACATTAGCATAGCTGCGGATCTCAAACTGAGCATGCGTATCCATCCTAAGGGCAAGAAAATTTAATAGATTGTGTAAATCAATCTTCCAATATGCTTCGGTATAAGTTGAGAGCGGTAGATCTTTACGTGCCTGCTCTCTTGCAACGCCAAGCTGTAATCGTTCTTGATAAATCTCCCGTGCAAATTGTTGAAGTTCTTCTTCGCGCTCAGTTAATTTGCCGCCGATTACATTATCAAAAAATCCTTCACTTCCCTGCTTATTATCTATTGCCTGAATGCGCCATTCACCGGAATTGGTTTTTTGAGATGCATCTATTGCAATCGAATATCTGGTTGAATATTCATTAACATTTGCTGTTCTATGGCGAATCCACTGCCGCCAGGCATCCATCGGCACACGGACATGTAATTTTATCTCGCTCATTTCAAAAGGAGTTGTGTGAAAGTTTCTTAACAGATATCTAATCAACCCTCTGTCCTCAGAAACTTTTTTTGTCCCTTTACCGTAAGAAACGCGTGCAGCTTGAACTATAGCTTCATCGCCGCCCATGTAGTCTACAACACGTACAAATCCGTCATCAAGAACAGGAAATTTCTTCCCAAGAATTTCTTCTAACGCATCTATTTTTATTTTTTCAAAAGTTTCGGTTTGATTGTCCATTTCAATTCTGTTTTATGATTATTGGATTTAATCTTTGTGTTCTCTGCGTCTTCTTAGCATCCTCTGCGGTTAAAAAGCAAAACGAAAAGTGCGCAAAGTTTTTCGCGGAGTTCGCAGAGTTAATACTAACATTTTTATACTGTATTCTTTTTTGCAAAGAGCTGAATAATTTCTTTACTAATTTTTCGGCTTGCTATATCAATGCCCTTATCAATTTTCTGAATTGATTCTTCAATCGTATCAAAATATTCTGAAATTTCAATCACTTTGAGACTATCAATTTTCGGCAAATCGCCTTCACTTGAACCGCATAGAAAAATAATTGGGACATTCTTTTGTGCAAACTCGTTAACAACTATGAAAGCACCTTTATTCAAAAATGTTTGAGAATCCAACTTCCCTTCGCCTGTAATGACAAGATCTACTTTATAATTAGCAGCATCAACTTTCAAATCTTCTTTTATGAATTGATCGGCAAATTTTTCTTCAGCATTAAAGAACATATTCATTCCAGCAGCTAAACCGCCGCCCGCACCATTCATCTTTGATTGAGTATCATCATCTATCTCAAGTTCATCGAGAATATGAGAAAAACCTTTTTCCATTTCTTTTGATTCTTCATCGGTTGCACCTTTCTGCTCGGAAAAGAGTAAACTGGCTCCGTCAATTCCAAGCAGGGGGTTTTCAACATCAAGTATGATTTCCAATTTGAATGGCAGAGTAACTTCGGGTACAACAATTTTTTCAACCTTAGAAAAATTTCTTGGTATTACTTCCAGCATATTATCTTTTGAATCATATAATTCAAGACCGAATACTTCCATCATTCCAATACCGAGATCATTAGTTCCGGTCCCGCCAATTCCTATAATGACTTTTTCAACATCCATAATTCCGTCAATTACAAAATTATATATCTGAAGCAACAAATCGCCCATCCCTTTTGATGAAAGCGACATTGGCCTTCTAAATTCCTCCGGAATTATTTTCATACCCAAAACTTCCGCCGATTCTACATAAATAGTTTTGGTTTCTTGGAAATATCCGACGGGGCAGAAAAACTTATCAGAATTAAATGGATTTGAAATTTCAAAATGAAGAAATTCTGCACCAAAATTTCTTTGACATACTTGCAGAAAGCCATCGCCTCCGTCAGTTATGGGCTTCAATAAAAAATCAATTTTAGATTTGATCTCATCCGGAAGTAATTTGAACAACGATCCTTTGATATACTCGGTAATCTCGACCGAGTCGGCGCATTCCTTAAAACTGTTTGGGGCAATAAGAATATTAAATTTTTTAATGTCCATTATTTTATTTGTCTGTTTTTAGAATTTCATTAAAGGAATCAATAAGTTTTTTTTTCGTAACCAATAAATCCTGGGAAATAATTTTTACTTCGCCAATGGCCGACATAAAATTAATATCACCGCTCCATCTTGGTACAACATGAAAGTGAAGATGCGAATCAATACCGGCCCCTGCTGCTTTACCAAGATTAGCACCGAAGTTCATCCCTTGCGGCTTCATAGCATTTTCCAAAGCTTTCATAGAAAGACGAACCGTATTCATCATTTCAGTCATTTCTTCCAAGCTCAAAGTATGCATATCACTAACATGTTGATTTGGAATCACCATTAAATGTCCGCTGTTGTAGGGATACAAATTCAACATCACATAACACAATTTGTTTTTAAAAACGACAAGCGATCCATCACTTTCAATTGGAAGTTTTTGTGCTTCGCAAAAAACACAAGCATCGGAATCTTTTTTTGTTTTGAAAGATTCGATGTAGTTAGAGCGCCAAGGTGACCAGAGTTTATCCATAAATAAAAAAGGCGGAAGTTGATGTTACTTCCGCCCGCAATTTAATCAGAATAAAATTATTCTGCTTCTTCTTCTTTATGTTTTTGATATTCTTCGATTACTTTAGCTTCAGTATCCTTCGGAACTTCTTCATAATGGGAGAAACTCATTGAAAACATTCCGCGTCCTGAGGTTAAACTGCGAAGTTGTGTAGAATATTTGTGAAGTTCTGCCAAAGGCACTTTTGCTTTAATGATTTGGAATGAATTATCCGAATCCATGTTTTGGATCTTGCCGCGTCTTCCGGAAATATCGCCCATAACATCGCCCATATATTTTTCCGGTATCTTAACATTAATATCATAGATCGGTTCAAGAAGCATCGGTTTAGCTTCCATAAATCCTTTTCTAAATGCTTGGGAAGCGGCAATCTTAAATGAAACTTCGTCGGAGTCTACTGCGTGGTAAGTTCCATCGAATAAAGAAACTTTAACATCAACAACTTTGCTTCCGGTAAGAATTCCTTTTGTCATAATTTCTTTTAAACCTTTTTCAACAGCAGGAATAAAACGGCCAGGAACAACACCACCTACTATATCATCAACAAATTCATATCCGCTTCCGCGTGGTAATGGTTCTATTTTTAGATGAACGTGTCCGTACTGACCGCGTCCGCCGGATTGTTTCTTGTGTTTGTATTCAGAGTCTTCACATTTTCCTTTTATTGTTTCGCGGTATGGAATGCGCGGTTCTACCAATTCTACTTCCACACCATAACGGTCTTTTAATAATTTGATTCCAAGATTTAACTGAAGCTCACCTTGTCCTGAAACAATTGTCTGTGAAATTTCCGGATCAAATTTTGTTCTAAGTGTTGGTTCTTCCTCGTGAGCAGTATGTAGTGCTGCTGAAATTTTATCTTCATCACCTTTAGCTTTTGGTTTAACAGCAAATCTTATTACGGGCTCCGGATATTCTATTTCCGGAAGAAGGATTGTAAAATTTTTAGAGCAGAGTGTATCACCTGTATGGCTATCTTTTAGTTTTACAACAGCACCAATATCACCTGCGTTTAATTTGGTAATATCTTTTCTGTTATGTCCGTTCAAAACATAAATCTGTCCTAGCCGTTCGATTTTATCCCTATGTGTATTTTGAAGATCCATTCCGGGTGAAAGTGAACCGGAGTAGACTTTAAATATTGACAGCTCTCCAACGTGCTGTTCGGATAAAGATTTAAATATAAGTAAAGCTGCTTCACCTTTTACATCGCAAGCAAGTTTTACTTTTTTACCCGCTTCTTTCATTGATGCTTCAATCGGTTCCCTTTCATTTGGAGCAGGAAAATATTTTATGGCAAAATCAAGAAAAGTGTTTTGTCCGATTCCTTTAGTTGCAGCAAAAGCAAATGCTGGAATCAATCCTCCGCTAAGAATTGAAGCTTTTAATCCTTTCTGAATTTCTTCCTCACTAAGAGCTCCTTCTTCAAAGAATTTATTCATCAATTCTTCGCTTGCCTCAGCGATTTTTTCAACAAGAACTTCTCTAAGTTTATCCGCATGCGCTTTTATGTCAGCAGGAATATCTTCCTCGGTAATTTTTTTAGAGCCTGCGTCGGCATATGTAATCATTTTCATCTTTACAAGATCAATAACAGAATTGAAATTCAAACCCTCTTTTACAGGAAAAGAAACAATTGTGATATCATGGCTCAATCGAGTTTTTGCTTGTGCAATTGTTTCAAAAAATTTGGAATGTTCGTTATCAACTTTATTAATAATAACTGCCGCAGGAAGTTTATACTTTCTGACATATTCCCAGGTTTGTTCTGTTCCGACTTCAATTCCCTCAAAACTTTTTATTACCGAAACTGCTAAATCCGTTACGTGCAAAGAAGAAATAACCTGCCCGATAAAATCCGGAAAGCCTGGGGTATCCAGGATATTTATTTTTGTGCTGTTCCATTCCAGATGAAGTGGTGAAGCCGCAATCGAAATCCGTTTCTCAATTTCGTTCGCATTAAAATCCGAAGTAGTGTTTCCTTCTTCAACTTTACCAATTCGATTAATTTCTCCACTTGTGAATAAAAGAATTTCCGAGATCGTAGTTTTTCCACTTCCGCCATGACCAATGAACGCTATATTTCTAATAGCATCTGCGTTGTACTCTTTCAAGATTGATTCTCCTTACGTTTGAACAAGAAAAATTACCTGTGTTTAATAGCCTGCCAAAAGGCAACAAAGCCCTTGGTTAAAGCCTTTACATTTTTGATGAGTTCTGAGACTGGATTCTCCGCATCAGTGTATCTTTTTAGAGAAGTGAGACCGGAAATCCGTTCACGCACTTTTTTGATGGAGCTGTCAATTTCATACCAATAATTTTCTACTTCCGAAACAACTCGATTAGCTCTCCGTGTTACATCATTAAGATTTTCAAGAACGGGAGTTGTTTTTTCAACCAGCTCGTGAACATCTTTGCGTACGGCTTCTACATGATCAACTAATTTTTTCAAATGAAAAATAAGAAAGATACATAATGCAGAGGCCGATAGGATTAAAATGATGAGAAGAATATCTATCACATTCATAAATTTTTATGATTCCTTCTCTGTTTTATATGCATCCATTCCGGCTCTAATTGCAGTTTTCAACCGCTCACTTTCTTTTTCGATTTTTTCTTTACCGGCATGAGCAAAATCACCTGCTTTACCTTTTGCATCGCTTAAGATTTTTTCAGCTTCGCCTAAAAGAGCATCTACTTTTTCTTTTGTATCAGATACCAATTTCTCGGATTTTTTTTTACCCTCATTTATGAGTTGTGACGCTTTGTCTTTAGCATTTGCTAAATAGGTTTCCGCATCTTCCATAAAATCCTGCGATTTGTTTTTAATATCTTCGCGTAATTCTTTACCGGATTTCGGTGCGAAAAGAAGAGCGATGACTGAACCTACAGCGGCACCTGTCAAAAATCCTATCAATAATCCTTTTCCCATCCCGCTTTCTTCATTATTCATATCAAACCTCCATCAGTTTTATTTGAAGTGGTGTTAAAATATAAACAGTGGGCTCTAAAATCAAGGATAGAAAGGTCGAGTTGAAACGATTTTATGAACGAGTGTTAATGTTAAGTAAAACGTGAAACGTCAAACGAAAAAGGTGAAACGGAAGACGAGTTAATTTTCGTCTTCCGATTTTCGTTTCCCGTTTCACGTCTAACTTTTCACTTTTGACCTTTCACGTCTCACGGCTTTTTATCACATATTTCTAACAATCGCTCTGCCAAAATCTGAACAACTTAATTCGGTTGCGCCTTTCATCAATCTTGCAAAATCATAAGTAACAGTTTTAGATTTGATTGCTTTACCAATTGCTTTTTCAATTAATCGTGCAGCTTTTTTCCAGCCCATATATTCAAGCATCATAACACCGGAAAGAATAACCGAACCGGGATTAACTTTATCAAGTCCGGCATATTTTGGTGCGGTACCATGTGTAGCTTCAAACACTCCGCCGAAGTAACTCATATTAGCGCCTGGTGCAATTCCTAATCCGCCGACTTGTGCAGCAGTTGCATCAGAAAGATAATCACCATTTAAGTTCGGAGTAGCCAAAATTGAATATTCGGTCGGGCGTAATAAAACTTGCTGGAATATACTATCAGCAATACGGTCTTTGATCAAAATTTTTCCTTGCGGCAATTTGCCATTATAATTCTTCCATAGTTCATCTTCGGAAACAGTTACATCTCCAAAATATTTTTTAGCAGTTTCATATCCCCATTCTTTGAAAGATCCTTCGGTAAACTTCATGATGTTGCCTTTGTGAACAAGTGTAACGCTTTCCCTTTTGCTAGCAATTGCATATTCAATTGCTTTCCTAACAAGTCTTTCGGTTCCGAACTTGCTCATCGGTTTAATTCCAATACCAGACTCCGGACGAATTTTTTTCTGATATTTTTTATTTATGTATTTGATAAGATCAATTGCTTCTTTAGATTCGGCTTTGAATTCTATTCCTGCGTAGACATCTTCCGTGTTCTCTCTAAAAATTACAATATCCAAATCCTGCGGACGTTTTACCGGGCTTGGTGTTCCCTTGTAATATTTTACCGGACGGACACAAGCAAACAGATCAAGTTCTTTTCTGAGTGCAACATTTAAACTTCTAATACCGCCTCCAATTGGTGTTGTAAGCGGACCTTTTATTGCAATCATGTATTCTTTGATTGCATCAAGAGTTTCACCAGGAAGCCACTGATTCTTGCCATAGGTCTTTACAGCTTTTTCACCGGCAAATACTTCCATCCAAACAATTTTCTTTTTTCCATCGTAAGCTTTTTCAACAGCGGCATCAAAAACCATTTTAGAAGCAAACCATATATCGGGACCTGTTCCGTCTCCTTCTATAAAAGGAATAACCGGATTATTTGGAACTGACAACTTGCCGTTATTAATTGTAATCTTCTCTCCTTCTTTTGGAACTACTATTTTTTTGTACTTAGCCATTGTTACTCCGTGTTTTATTCAATGAATTATTATACTCCCTGCGCAGAAAAAACAAAACGATTAAACCAAGAATTACAGCGAACCATAAAGTCACCATTCTAATAATAAGTGTTGTGGCAATTGCAGTCTCGTTAGGAATCCCGCCTTTAATCAAGATCAAACTTAATGAGCCTTCCGTTATGCCTAATCCACCCGGCAGCATTGAAACAGCACCGGCTATTATAGAAAATGCGTATACAAATGTTGACCATAGAATCGAAAAACTCTGTTCAAAGTTAAAGAGAATCAAATAAAATCCAAAACACTCGAAAAACCATGAGACGATACTTACACCAAACATCGAGAAGATTGCCTTTGGTTGAAGTAATATATAAGCGCTTTCATAAAGTTTTTTAATATTGGAAATTTGATTTTTTATGAAAGGTATTTTTGCAGACAACATTATTAGGTATTCAGCAATAACCCGGTTGCTAATTACAACTATCAATACTATGAAGAAAGATCCGACGATGTATATCAATATACTGTTATAGTGGAAATATAATCCGCCAATTATTGCAAGAAAGGTTAATGATAAAAAATCGGTTAATCTTTCTGCAAAAATAATTGATGCCGTTTTAGTGATCGGTTCATTTATTATTTCCTTCAGCAGGAAAGATTTTAGTACCTCTCCCATTTTTGCGGGGGACGCACTCATGGCCAAACCTGAAAAAAATATTTTAGCAGAGAGTAATCTTGCAATTTTGATCTTCAATAATCTTAAATAAAATTCCCATTTGATGAATCGAACAACATAATTTCCAAGAGAAAGGAATAAAAGAATTGGCAATAATAACCAGTTAAATTTTTTGAAAGCATTGATAATAGAATTAAAATCAGTTAAAACACCGAAAAGAAAAAAAATGATTGCAGAAAGAAGAAGAGAGATTACGAGATTCTTTTTTAGTTTATCAAACAATTCACAAAATTTCCGTTAATGACCGGTAAAGTTTAGCAAGAGGAAGACCGACAACATTATAATAACAACCGTCAATTTTTTCTACGAACACAGCACCAAAATCATCTTGAATTCCGTAAGCACCGGCTTTATCCAGCGGGCTTCCGGTTTTAATATAATCGTAAATTTCTTTTGATGTCAATTTTCGGAATGTAACTTTTGTTCTTTCGTAATCAACAATACTATTACCATCCATTAAATTTTTTACAACAAATCCGGTAAAAACTAAATGTGTTTTTCCGCTTAGTTTTGACAAAATCTTATAAGCATCTTTCTCATCCTTGGGTTTCCCAATAATTTCATTATTAAGAACAACAATAGTATCGGCAGTTATAACAATCCCCTTTTTCACTTTCAAACTAGCTAATTCAGATTTGTGAAGTGCAAGTCTGCGCACAGTTGCAATCGGATGTTCTCCGTCCAATACTTCTTCATCAATATCAACCGAAAAAGATTTGAATGAAATTCCTAATTGTTTAAGCAGTTTTCTTCGTCTGGGTGATTTTGAAGCTAAATATATTTGCAGATTTGTTTTAAACATGAAAAATTCTATCGGTTAAAATAAGAAGTGCTTCAAAGCGGAAGAAAAGATTAACGGAATAAAGCTTTAATACTTCCCCATGTTCTTTTTGTTACACTGGAAACATTGTGTGCAACAGCTTTTTCTTCAGAATATGAAATAGACCCGTCGTTATCTACAATCTTTAATCTATAAACGTATAATTGATCGGAAGTTTTGAATGCAGATTGATCAACATATTCATAATTTTTATCTGAGCGAGGAGCTACATTTCCAATTTCCATAAAACTGCCGTTAACAGTTTTTCTTTCTACAACAAAATGATTGAGATTCGATTCCGTTACTGTCTGCCAAGCAACAATAACATTTCCATTCTGGCTTCGAGCAGAAAACTTTAACAGATCAACTCCCGCATAGGTTATTACGGCGGAAAGAATAATTAGCAATATGAAATATGTAGTTTTCTTCATTCTTACGTAAGAAATATATCCTTAGTAGATAAGATTGTCAAGTTATTTATATCACACGCGTTTATACTTTTCCCAATTACCAAATTTAAATTTTAAGAATATAACAGCTGCATATAGTAAAACATAAAACGGCAGAGCCGACCAAGCTCCAAGTAAGCCAAATTTTAGAAAAACTCCCAAAAAATATGCGATTGGAACAAATACAAACCAATTAACAATTACTTCAGAAAGCATTACATATAAAGTTTGTCCTGCTGCCTGTAATCCGTTTGCAAGTACGACACCTATTGCATAAAATATTTGTCCAATACCCGCAATTCTTAATGCCGGTACTGCTGTATCAATAACATTTTGCTCATTTGTTATAAGATTGAGAACTAATCTTGGGACCGAAATAAAAATAATACCTACAATAAGAGTATAGGCAGTAGCAAGCTTACTTGTTTCATAGCCGTAATATTTAGCTTTCTTAATATCTTCACTTCCAAGACTGTTGCCAACGAGAGTTTGAATTGCAATTCCAAATCCAAAACAAGGCATTAGTGAAAATTGTAGAGCGGAAAATATAACAGTGCTTGCTGCTTGTTCTGCTGTTCCTATAAATCCGGTAATAGTTATAAAACTTAAAAATCCCACAAGTATAAAAATATTTTGAAGAGACACCGGGAGCGATATATTTATTATCGAAGAAGCAATTGATTTAATGAATCTAAAATTCTTGAAATAATTAAATTTATGTCTGAACGAAGGTAACAGAGAAACAGTTAGATAAAAAAGTGCATCGCAAATTGTAGCAAGAGTAGAACCTAGCCCCGATCCGGCAAGGCCCATCCCTTTCATGCCAAATCCGCCGTAAATGAAAAAATAATTGAAAACAATGTTCAAGAAGTTTATAAGAATTGCTGAGTACATAAAAATCTTTGTCTTCCCTATCCCGAAAAAAAATCCTCGATAAGAAACTGTAATAAGAAAAAACGGAATGCCCATAAATCGGTAATGCAAAAATTGCCCGGCATAGAATCCGACTTTATTATCAACAGCAAAGAAATTTGCAATGTCGAAAGCAAAAGCAACTACGATAGAAGCAATTACAGTTCCTATTAACAGAGCTATGATGAGAGAAGTATTAAGAACTTCACCGCATTTATCATATTCTTTTGAGCCAAATCTTCTTGCAATCAAAACATGTGTCCCCGTTGCAAGACTTGAGAAAAGGCTTACAACAGCCCAAGTCGCAAAAACACCGATACCCATTGCAGCTAGATAATACTCGGCGTTGTATAAACGCCCAACCATAGCAGTATCAACAAGTGAGACAACCATTTGAGTTGATAAACCAGCAATTGCAGGCAGGGCTAAATGAAGAATGTATTTATGATCTTTATTGAACTGTAATTTCATAGGGCACTAAGATATTGAATTAGTATAGAAACTTCATAACTGAATTTCTTATAAAATTTAGACTTATGGGGTCTTTAAAGGTTACAAACAGATAAAACTTGCCTGATGGAATACCGTTTGCTATTTTGCATTAGTAACTGCTTTACAAAAGGTTCAAAACTAACAATGACAAAGCAGGAAGAAATAAAATATCTTGTTCACACGCTCGGCATCAAACAAAATATGATTGCCGAAAAACTTGGTATTAAACTCCAAACGCTCACCTATTTACTCAACGACAGCCCGCAATTTGATGATGAGCTTTATCATCAAATAAAAAAAATAATTGATGATTACCAATTTGAACTAAACCTTTTTGAGGGCGATTACGTTGACAATTTAGATTTGTTCACCGATGAGAAACTTCAGCTTGGTATTGGAGAAAGAATGCGTTTGTTTGCAAAAAGAAAATATGGCACCTTAAAAAAACTTGCCGAAGCAATGAAGATTTCTCCTCAACAGCTGCAGCAATACATCAGTGCAAAAAGAGAACCCGGAACGAGAATTTTAGTTAAGCTCCTTAAATTAGGATGTGATGTTAATTGGCTGCTCGGCGGAAAAGAATCAATTGAATCATATAAGATTTATAAATTAGAAAGTGAACTGAGAAAGATGCAATCAAGTTTTGCTCAAATTGCAGACCTTACTAAAAAAGTTGAGAGTGGACATTAAAAATCAGCTATTAGATTTTAGTAATTAATATTTAGAAAGAAAGCGACATAAGTCGCTTTCTTTTTGTGGAGCTAAGCGGGTTCGAACCGCTGACCTTCTGAATGCCATTCAGACGCTCTCCCAACTGAGCTATAGCCCCAAAATCAATTGAGAATTTCAAAAAACAAATTCAACTAAATCAAAACTAATAATCGGTATTTGTTTTGTCAATCATAAAACAAATCACAAATAACTAATCACCAAGCTCTAAAATCATTTGTTCTTCAAATCATTTTCATTAATAGAATAATTCCAGAGCTCTTTACCATGAATATCGTAAACTGTGCATTTTAGCGTTCTATTTTTTCTTATGCCTGATATGTTAAATAATGCAAAATTGTGTTCATCAGATAATGTGCCCTTTACTCTAAAATTATTCTGCTCGTCTTTTCCGGGGGAGACGCCAGCAGTAAAAGATGAAATTGTAAAATCATATAACGGATAATTTCCTACTCTCTCAAGTTTTGTCAATTCCGAGTGGTGTCTATCACCAGTTAAGAAAATTATGCCATCAATTCCTTCATCCTGAATTAGTTTAAGAAGTTTAGCTTTCTCTTCAGGAAATTTATTATAGATTTCCAAATAATCTTTTTCAACTGGATTTAACATTTGTCCGCCTGTTGCAATAATCTTAAACGGCGCCTTACTCCTTACTAAATTATCTATGAGCCAATCAATTTGTTGTTTCCCGAACATTTCTTTATCACCCGTTTTACGATCGTTAGGAGTTCTATAATAACGGTCATCCAGTAAAAAGAAATCAACATCACCCCATTGGAAGAAAGTTGTAACACCGGGATTTCCATTGACTCCGTATGAAGGATTTGCCCAAAAAAGTTTAAAAGCCGAAAGAGTTCTATCTTTTAGATAATATCCTCTATCGCTGTCATTAGGGCCAAAATCATGGTCGTCCCATATAGCGTAATTAGACATTGAACTAAGAATCGGTTGGAGCTCAGGTAAGGCACGGTCGTGAGTATATCTTTTGATAATTCCTGTCCAAGAATCAAAATCAACTTCACGTAAATACAGGTTATCACCAAGCCAAAGCATAAAGTCGGGATGTTTATCATAGATACTTTTTAAGATTTCAAATTCGGAGCCATAGGGTTTTCCAGGTCTGTCATAAACCGGTTCATTAATATATAAACAACTTCCGGTAACAAAATTAAATTCCGGCGGGTCTTTCCGCCACTGCCAAAGTTCTTGACTTTGGAATTTCAGATCATAAGGACGTATAACTTTTTTCCCGTTAAGGTACAGTTCATAATTATATTTTTGTCCCGGTTCTAACTGATCACAAATTAATTTGGCTGTAAATGCATCTTCATGTTTCGTTTTTACCTCTTTAGTAGAATATTTTTTTCTAAGATCATTTTCATTCCAATAAACGAATTTCACTTCGGCTGATGATTTAGTTTGTACCCAGAGAACTGCTTCTCTCATCGTACTATAACCAACCATCGGACCGGCTTGTAAAAGATCTTGTGCAAATAATTCCGCTGATAAGAAAAAAATAAAACACAGATAAATAATTTTAACAGGAACTTTCATTTCTTATTCCTTATATAAAGTTTCACTTGTATAGAAAAATAACTAATAATTCTATATACCCCAATAAAAGAATTGAATTATATCAAGAACAAAAATATCTTTGTATTAACAACAGTTGGAATAAATGAAATATAAATCAATAATAAATATTTATCTCTCTCTCATATTAATTGGTTTAATATTAGTGGCTGCCTGTGATGATACAGTTAACATAACAGATATAGACAGTAAAATAATTCCGGCATCTAATGTTAGTTACTCTCAATATATTCAGCCGGTTCTCACTGCAAAATGTGCGCGTGCCGGATGTCACGATGATCAAACAAGTGCAGCTGGATTAAGTTTAACATCTTGGTCATACACAACTCAAAGTTCTCAAATTGTTTTTCCTGGATATCCGCAGAACAGTAAACTTGTTTGGTCAATCGAAGGGACAAGCGGAAATATCATGCCCCCGCTCGGTTATGCACCCGTTACAAAAAATCAAATTGATGGGATTAAAACATGGATCAAAGAAGGAGCGAAGAACAATTAATAATTGCGAATTGAAAATTGAGAATTACAAATTATCAATTCGCCATTCTCAATTAATTTAAAGCCATTTCATTTCTTTATACCAATCAATAGTACTTTTCATTCCATCTTCTAAAGAAATATTCTGGCGGTATCCTAAATCTTTAACGGCTTTTGAAACTTCACACGTCCATGCCCTTTGAACAAAATCCCGTGCTTTTTCCAAATTAAATGTTGCAGCTTTTGTACTGAAGAGTGCAAAAAATTGTGCTACAGCCGCAACAGAGTAAACAATAAAGTGAGGAATTTTTATAGTGAATGCTTTTTTACCAAATGCTTTATGACAAACTTCCCCAATTTCCTCCCAATTGTAATATTTTTCACTTCCAATAAAATATGTTTGACCAACTGATCTTTGAGATGTTGCTGCTAAGTAAATTCCGTTTACCAAATCTTCTACATGAACGATACTTACCTGTTTCTTATCAAATCCAATTAACCCCATTAATCCTTGTTTGTAAGTTTTGAAAAAAAGATATATCTCCGTATCTCGTGAACCGTATACAGCAGGCGGTCTGATAATTGTAATCGGAAGTCTATCCATATATTTTTTTGCCAACTGCTCTTGGGCATACTTACTTTTTCCGTAAGTTGTAATTGGATGTTCTTTGGTTTCTTCCGTAACCGGTTTGCCATCTAGCGAGGGACCACACGCAGTTTGGCTGCTAATAATTATCACTCTCTTTAATTTTGGATTTACGTTAGTAAGTGTCTCTAAAAGATTTTCCGTAGTTTCAACATTACCCCTAAAGTAATCCTCTTCATTTTTAGCTTTTACAACTCCAGCTATATGAAAAAGATAGTCGGCATCTTTTAGTACCGCCTTAAGAGTGTCTTTATCAAATAATCCTGCATCAATAATTTCAACAGGTTTGTTTTCTAACCATCGTTTTGAACTTGTTTTTCTTAGTATACACTTAACCTTGTGACCCTCAGCTATTAATTTATCAACAAGATGACTACCTACAAAACCGGAAGCTCCGGTCACTACAGAGATATTTTTCATATACGTTTTATTAATTATAGAAATAATTTCGTTATATTGACGATTGAGAAATCATTTTCTCGTATTTCAAGCGATCTAAAAATAGAAAATTTAATCAAAGAATAATAATCCGGAGGTATTTTGGACTTATTTCAAAAATGTTACGATTTTACACGTGCAGACGACATCAAAGCATTGGGGTTTTATCCGTATTTCCGCGCCATTGAAGAGAACGAAGGTCCGGTAGTTCAAATCGAAGGCAGAAAAATAGTAATGGCGGGGTCAAATAATTATTTAGGTTTAACTGCCCATCCATCGGTTAAAGAGGCAGCTCTAAAAGCAGTAGAAAAATACGGTACGGGTTGTTCCGGCTCACGCTATCTTACTGGTACTTTAGATCTTCATATTGAACTGGAAAGTAAGCTTGCAGAATTTTTTGGTACTGAAGCTGTTCTATTATATTCTACAGGTTATCAAACAGCACAAGGAATAATTCCAACCTTAGTACAAAGTAGGGATGAATATGTTGTTTCCGATAAAGATAATCACGCATGTATTGTTGCCGGACAGATGATGGCTAAAGGAATCATGGCAAGTCTTGAACGTTACAAACATAATGATATGGCCGATCTTGAGAGAGTATTGCAGAAATTACCAATTGATGCCGGTAAACTAATTGTTAGCGACGGTGTCTTTAGTACAGGCGGAGAAATTGTTGACCTTCCAAAACTTGTAGAATTAGCAAAGAAATACAATGCAAAGACATTAATTGATGATGCTCATTCTGTCGGTGTAATTGGCAAAGGCGGAAGAGGAACGGCTAGTGAATTTAATCTGGAAAATGAAGTTGACCTGACAATGGGCACTTTCAGTAAAACATTTGCATCACTCGGCGGATTTGTAGCCGGGAAAGAAAGAGTAATTAATTATCTCAAGCATCATTCAGCAGCGTTGATTTTTAGCGCTTCACCAACTCCTGCCGCGGTAGCTGCCGCACTTGCTGCTTTAGATCTTTTGAAAAAAGAACCTTGGAGAGTCCCAAAATTAATTTCGAATGCAAACAAAGTTAGAAAAGAATTAACAGAAGCCGGCTTTAAAATAATTGATGGTAGGACTGCTATTGTTCCTGTAATAGTTGGAAATGATGAATTAGCTTTTGCTATGTGGAAAAAACTTTACGAAGCAGGTGTTTTCGTAAATGTATTTATCTCTCCTGGTGTTCCTCAAGGACGCCAGATGATGAGAACAAGCTATATGTCCACTCATGAAGATGAACATTTGGATTTTATTATCGATGCATTCAAAAAAATTGGTAAAGAACTCGGTTTAATTTAACAAATCTTGGAAAGGCTGCTTAGTGATTTATAACTTGAACAAAAATCTATGCAGCCTTTTTTATTATAAATGGGATTTAAATGTCACAAGTAAATATAAGAACCGTTCGCACAAAGAAAGACATTGTAACGTTTATAAAATTTGCGTGGAATATTTATAAAGATTATCCGCATTGGGTTCCGCCTTTAATTTTCGATAAGAAAAAAATTTTAGACCGTGATAAAAATCCGTTTTTTAAGCATGCCGAAATGGAAATGTTCTTGGCTGAAAAAGATGGAAAACTTGTTGGAAGAATTGCTGCAATAAAAAATAATCTTCACAATAAATATCATAACGATAAAGTTGGGTTCTTCGGATTTTTTGAATGTATAGATGACCAAGAAGTTGCTAATAAGCTTTTCGATACAGCTAAAGAATGGTTAAAATCCAAAGACTGCAATGCAATGCGCGGACCGGCTAACCCTTCTTCAAATGATGAATACGCAATGTTGCTGGATGGATTTGATGACGAGCCGCGTTTGTTGATGACTTACAATCCTAAATATTATTTAACTCTTTGTGATAATTATGGATTCAAAAAAGTAAAAGATCTTTATGCATACAAATTAGAAAACAAAAAAGTTATTTCTTCCGATAAACTTAGACGGGTTGCTGAAATTGCACAAAAACGTTCCGGTATAAAAGTTTACCCAATTAATATGAAAAAGTATAAAGATGAAGTCGAAAAGATTAAATACATCTATAACAAAGCTTGGGCCCCCAACTGGGGTTTTGTTCCTTTTACAGAAGAAGAAGTTGATACATTAGCGAAAGATTTAAAACCTTTAGTAGAACCCTCACTTCTTTTATTTGGAGAGATTGATAATCAGCTAGTTGGTTTCGCTTTGGTTATGCTGGATTACAACCAGATCTTCAAATCAATGAACGGAAAATTATTTCCATTCGGATTTTTCAAACTTCTAACGCAAAAGAAAAAAATAACCTGGTCCAGAATTTTAACTCTGGGAATAATTCCTGAATTTCAAAAACGCGGGCTTGATGCAGTATTTTATTGGGAGATAGTTAACCGTGCTGCACAAAACGGAATTTTTCTGGGTGAAGCAAGCTGGATTCTCGAAGACAACGACATGATGAACCGCGGTGCTCAGGTGATGAATGGTGAGATATATAAAAAATACCGACTTTACGAAATTAGCATTTAGCTATTTCATTGCTTCATCATACTTTGATAAATGCGGCGGGTCAAGTCTTTTCAGTATACTAAAAATTGATTTATCAGGATAGTTTTTTAAATACTCAACAAACTCACCTGCCTTTGCATCAAAAAAGACTTTCATTAAAACACTTCTCGTATCTATCTGGTCTCTCATCTTGTCTAAATTTTTTATTAGTCTTACAATATTAGAGTATGCACTTTGTTTTTGATCCTCGGTATGAAATAAATCTAATCCGTTATAATGATAATCAAAATAATCTTGTCTGAATTGCTGATACTTGGCATTCAATAAATTATCAACTAATGCTCTTCTGTTATAAGCATTGCTTTCGTATTGCCAGCCTTTAGGCGCACTGATTCCTCCTTTAGCTGCTATGTCTAATGCTTTTTGAAAATATTCGGTCCCGCCTAATTTGTAATAAGAATCAAAATCAAATCCAATAATTATATAAGCATAGAAATCAAGCATACTTGTTAGAGGATCAAAATCCGTTTGGTTAAAATACATTGCTTGATTCTTTTGATACTTAAATGACCAAGTATTATCAAGAATGGTCATCATTAATGAATTAAGCTTAGTCGCTTCAATTGGTCTCTGACTTGATACAACTAATTGAGCCGAATAACTTACTTCATCGCTGGCCCCGTTGAAAAAAATATTGAATGTACATTTGATCTTATCGCCTTCCCATGCTTTACGAGTATATTTCGTATTATTAAGATAGTCCTGAATTTGATCCTTAAAAGAGCTTACACGTTCACGGGAAGAAATATCAAGTTGTTCATCCTTCACAATAACGGTTGCATCTAATTCTTGAGCAGCAAGAAAAGCAGGGGAAAAAGTAATTATACAAAAAACAACAAATATTTTTTTCATTACCTGCACTCCAGTCTTTATTTCACAATCCAAAATAGAGATTTGGAAAAAATTAAACAATCTATTATGTTGAATTATATGAAATACGTTTTTGTACTCTTTTGCCTTCTACTAAAGTTATGGGGTGAAAGTTTCGCGCAAGAACAACCTGGGGCAGAACAAATTGCTTTAGCACATTCTGATGTTTCTACAGTTGATGATGTTTTTTCTTTATTTAATAATCCCGCAGGTTTGGCTCTAATAAAGACGCGTGAAATTGGTTTTTATTATTCACCTGCTCCGTTTGGAGTTAAAGAACTTGCAAATGCATTCGCTGCATATTGTGAACCAACACAATACGGCTCTTTCAGCGCCGGATATAGTAATTATGGATTTGAACTTTATAAACAGAATGAATTTGCCGTCGGTTACGCAAGAAAGATTGCAAATAATTTCTTGATTGGATTAAGTTCGGTTTATCATAGCATTTCAATTAAGAATTATGGAAGCAAAGGAGTTTTTGTATTCAATTTAGGTGCAATTACAAAGTTGAGCGATCAGGTAGGACTGGGACTTGCAGTTAATAATGTCACAAGATCAACAATAACGAATGAATCCAACGATATACCAACCGTAATTTGGCTTGGTGCAGATCTAAAATTTGTAAAAGATTTTGTATTTAGCGCAGCACTTAAAAAGGAAATTGGCTTTAATCCATCAATCAGATTAGGTGCTAAGTATTCAATGCAGGATTTTTTAAAACTTATGATCGGTACATCGAATGAACCGAATACTTTCTCCGGGGGAATTGGAATTATGTATCAGTTTATTCAAGTTGATTATGCCTTTTTCTCTCATCCTGATCTTGGTTTAACTCATCAGTTTGGTGTGATTATTCGTTTTACAAATAATTAATTTCTGATGAAATTCTTATCACTACTTACAATAATTTTTTCTTTTACACTTACTTACTACGCGCAAGTAGATACGGCAAGAATGCAAAGCCATCTATACGATGTTCTGGAAGACGCGACAACAGATAAAGAAGGTGTGGGGTATTACGATCTGGTAGAATATCTGATGCAAAATAAAATTGCTGTCAATACGGCTTCAGTTGAAGATCTGATGAGGATTCCAAATGTTGATAGGCAATCTGCAACTGCAATTGTCAGGCACAGAAATTTATTAGGAGTAATTAAGAGCGAGAGTGATCTAAGATCGGCAGAAGGTATTAGCGGCGAACTGATTGATAAAATTATTCCCTTCTTGATTTTCGCTGATACTAACGATATATCTTTTTTTGATTCTATAAATAAAAGTTTCGAAACAATTGATTTTACTTTCCGCTCCCGTGGTATTTATGATCTTCAACAAGACCAAGCTTTTAAGGATGGTAAATATTATGGGTCAAGCTGGAAAATTTATAACCGTTTTGCTCTAAGCAAAGACAATAATATTCGCGTGGGGATCCTAACGGAAAAAGATCCCGGTGAAAAATCACTCAATGATTTTACAACTTTTCATTTCTTTGCTAGAGATATTGGAATTGTTAAAAATTTTGTTGCGGGAGACTTCCTTTTTGAATTCGGTCAAGGATTAGCTTTATGGAGCAGTTACTCTGTCGGGAAAGGGATTGAGACTGTAGGAATATTGCCTAGAAATGCTAAAATGATAATCCCCTATTTAAGTTCTGATGAGAATACGTTCCTTCGTGGTGTAGCATTGCGGTTCAACTATAACAATTTGAATCTTTACACATTTTATTCCTCAAGAAATTTAGATGGCTCGATTGATCAATCTTCAAACCAAATAACTTCTATAAGATTAGATGGACTTCACCGCGATTCTTCCGAAGTCACTCATCAAAGAATAGTAAAGGAAAAATTATTAGGGGTATCTGCCGATTATTCTTTTGGAGAAATTGGGTCAATCGGTATTCTATACTATAATTCGACTTTTGGAAATGACTTTCGGCATAATTCTTTGCTCGATCCTTCTGGAAATAGTTTCGATTTCTTCGCGGGGAATTATAATTTTTCAACGGGCAGGGTTTATTTCAGCGGAGAAGCAGCATACAATAAAATTTCTTTAGCTACAATAAATAGTGCGGAAATAGTAATTGATAAAAATTTTTCGTTACTCTTTTCCTACAGAAATTATCCTTATGATTATTGGAGTTTACACTCAAGCGGTTTTGGCGAGAAAGACGGGACTCAAAATGAATCCGGGTTTTATTCCGGACTTAAATTGCGAACAAACTTCGGTGATTTCTCTTTTTATTATGACCAATTTAAGTATCCTATCGGTGATGAAAAATTACCGCTCGCAATTAAAGGAAATGAATTTTTAATTTATTATTCTATAAAACTATTCCGTGATGCTGAATTCCATATAAGATATACAAACCAATTAAAAGAAAGTGTTGCCGAATTAAATAACGAATATGGAGTAGTGAACAAGAGAAACGATAATTTGAGAACTGAATTACTTTACAAATTATCTAAATTCATACGGATGAGATCTAGAATTGAATTTGTAAAAATTTACCCAACTACTAGTAGTGAAAGTGAAAATGGGTTATTGATTTTTCATGATGTAAAATATGAACCTACGGACGTACTAAGTTTTTCCGGAAGAATAGTATTCTTCCAAACTGATTCTTATAACTCACGTGTGTATGAGTTTGAAAATGATTTGAGCGGAGTCATGTCTAATCCCGCTCTTTACGGCGATGGAATGCGGTGGTATCTGGTTGTAAAATATAACACTTCATTCGGCTTATCTCTTTCTGTGAAATATTCCGAACTAATCAAACCGAACGAGAGAACTATGGGAAGTGGTGATACTCTTATCAACAGTAACGTTGATAATAGGTTAAGTTTTCAATTGGATTTCAAGTTTTAACAAAATTAAATATTATTATTCATCTATCTCTAACCTCTTAACCTTGCCAAATTGTGCTATTGTCTCTAAGTTGTAACAGTAAATTTTCTAATTATGAGGGTGTATTATGAGAACCATTGTTGCTCTTCCTGGAGATGGTATTGGAAAAATAGTTTTACCAGAATCCATAAGATTATTAGATGCTGCCGGATTTAAAGCTAATTATGTTTGGGGAGATATAGGTTGGGATTTTTGGTGTAATGAAGGGAATGCGCTTCCGCAAAGAACTGTTGATCTACTTTCTCAATACAAAATTGCTTTGTTCGGTGCTATCACAAGCAAACCAAAAGATGCTGCTGAAAGAGAACTTGATCCTTCCTTGCAAGGTAAAGGTAAAGTTTATTTTTCACCAATTGTAACATTACGGCAAAAATTTAATCTGGATATTTGCATTCGTCCTTGTATTTCTTTTAAAGGAAATCCATTAAACTTTATACGCAGAAGCGCTGACGGAGGTTTTGAAGAACCGATGGTGAATACTGTTATTTTCAGACAAAATACCGAAGGATTATATGCTGGAGTGGAATGGACTAATCCTCCTAAAGTTGTTCGCGATGCATTTGAAACAAATCCGAAAATGAAAACTTTTGCGCAGGTTCCGAGTGAAGAGATGGCAATCTCAACAAGAATCGTAACTAAAAAAGCGAGTGAAAGAATTATCCGTGCGGCTTTTGAGTATGCAAAAAAGTTTGGATATACTAACGTTACTCTTTGCGAAAAACCAAATGTACTCCGCGAAACTTCCGGAATGATGTTTAAGATCGCAAAGGAAATTGCCAAAGAGTATCCTAACATTTTTTTGTGGGATACAAACATTGATGCTCAAATGATGTGGCTTACTAAAAATCCTGAAGAGTACGGAGTTATTGTTGCTGAAAATATGTTTGGCGATATTATCAGTGACGGTTTTGCCGGATTAATCGGCGGATTAGGATTTGCCTGCAGTGCAAATCTTGGTGACGAAGTTGCAGTTTTTGAACCGACACATGGTTCAGCTCCAAAGTATGAAAAATTAAATCCATCAATTGTTAATCCTATTGCTATGTTTATGAGTGCTGTAATGATGCTTGAACATATTGGTGAAAAAGATAAAGCTGCAAAAATTAGGAATGCAATTGCAAAAGTTGTTGAAGAAGGAAAAGTCCGCACTTATGATATGCTGAAATTAAAAGGCGGAGCGGATGTTTTTGCAAAAGATGCTGCAACTACACAACAAATGACGGATGCAGTAATTTCGAAACTCTAACGATAAACGTGAAAAGTGAAATGGAAGACGGGTTAATTTTCGTCTTCCGATTTTCGTTTTCCGTTTCACGGAGAAAAAATGAAAGACAAAGTAAAAAAACTCTGGCCGGAAATTGATTGGATAAACGACGAATCGCTTCGAAAGAAAACTTTAGATTCATGGATTTACGCAATCGAAAATTCAGTACTAACCCCGGAAGACTTAGAAGTAATTCCATTTTCTCTTCTAATCAAAGATTGCAAAATTTCTTTTATGAATCATAAACGGACTTGTGTACAGCTTGCCGTTGATATTGCAAAAAGAATGAAAGAAAATTTCGGCGATTCAATTCAAATCAATATGGATCACCTTATTGCCGGTGCAATTTTAATTGATGTAGGAAAGTTAATCGAATATGATAAAGTTGATGGTAAGCTAACTACTAGTCATACAGGTAAATTACTTCGTCATCCTTTCAGCGGTGTTGCGATTGCGGATCGTTTCAGTTTACCCCCAGAAGTTTTGCACATAATCGCTTATCATTCTAAAGAAGGAGATCTCGTCAAGCGTAGTGTAGAATCCATTATTGTTCACCATGCGGATTTTGTATCGTTTGAACCGTTTGTTGCGTGAATCGTGAAAAGTGAAACGGAAGACGTATGTTAAAACTAAATCATAAGCAGCTTGATGTTTGGAAAGCAAGTGTAGAACTTGTGAAAGAAATTTATAAACTTAATTCGACTTTTCCTAAAGACGAACAATATGGAATTGTTTCTCAACTTAAACGAGCATCTGTTTCTATCGTCTCGAATCTTTCAGAAGGATTTTCTAGAAATACAAAATTAGACACAAGAAGATTTTTACAAATTGCAAGATCGTCACTTGTTGAAATTGATTCTCAAATAGAAATTTCTCTTCAATGAAATTTTTTGTACTAAAGAACAAATAGAAAAATTATCTAATAGAGTTTTTGCGATGTTAACGAACTTAATTAAAAAATATTCAGCTTAATTTCGTCTTCCGTTTTTCGTTTAACGTTTCCCGGAGAAATAATGACTCAAACCCTAATAGAAAAAATCGCTCAGAAATATGCCGTAGGATTAGCACCAAATCACTTAGTTCATGCTGGAGATTATATTTCCATTCGTCCGGCTTATGTTATGACACACGATAACACCGGTGCTGTGATTCCGAAATTTAAAAGCATAGGAGCAACTAAACTGGCTAATCCTCGACAAGTAGTTCATACGCTCGATCATGATATTCAAAACAAAGATGAAAAAAATTTGGCCAAGTATAAAAAGATTGAAGAGTTTTCAAAATCAATGGGTGCGGATTTTTATCCTGCCGGCCGCGGTATTGGTCATCAAATTATGATTGAAGAAGGATATGCTTGGCCAGGTACAATGGCAGTTGCATCCGATAGTCACTCAAATATGTACGGCGGAATTGGTTGTCTTGGAACTCCGATTGTACGGACAGATGCCGCAGCAATTTGGGCTACTACACGAACATGGTGGCAAGTTCCTCCAATTGCAAAAGTAGAATTGAAAGGAAACCTCCGCAAAGGTGTAACAGGTAAGGACGTAATCATTGCTCTCTGCGGATTTTTTAATCATGATGAAGTTTTAAATCATGCAATTGAATTTGTCGGTGATGGAATAAAACAATTAGCAATTGATCAAAGACTTACGATCTCAAACATGACAACCGAATGGGGTGCTATGGCTGGCGTATTTCCTGTCGATGAAATAACAATTGATTGGTTGAGGCGTCGTGCAAAAATTATTTCACTTCGAGGATTAGAAGGAGTTAATTCCGATATAGATGGAAATGGTTTTCATCCACGCATGAATGAAAAAAGAATTTCACAACTCGAAAAAGAATTACCGGAATTAAAAGCAGATGCAAATTCTTTCTACGCAAAAGAATTAATAATTGATCTTTCTTCTATTGAACCGCATGTTTCGGGACCGAACTCTGTAAAAACAATGACTTCAATTTCAGAGATCAAGAAAAAACAAGTGATGATTGACAAAGCATATTTACTCTCATGTGTCAATTCTAGAGTAGATGATATTGCCGAAGCTGCATCGGTTGTACGTGGTAAAAAATTTGCCGAACATGTTAAATTTTATATTTCAGCAGCATCAAGTGAAATTCAAACCGAAAGTGAAAAACGCGGCGATTGGAAAATTTTAATTGATGCAGGCGCAATTCCCCTTCCGCCAAGCTGCGGTCCTTGTATTGGTCTTGGAACAGGATTGCTTGAAGACGGTGAAGTAGGTATCTCGGCAACCAACAGAAACTTTAAAGGACGGATGGGTTCACCAAATGCACAAGCGTATCTTGCATCACCTGCTGTTGTTGCTTCTTCAGCTTTAGCCGGTTTCATTAATTTTGATTTTCAAGATTCTCCAGGTAAAATACACGGCGATATAAAAATAAATTCCAAAACGGCAAAAAATAAACCGAAGATTAATATAATAGATGGATTCCCTTCTCAAGTTAGCGGTGAATTAATTTTTTGTTATCAAGATAATTTGAACACAGACGGAATTTATCCCGGCAAATACACTTACAACGATGATATGACCCCGCAAGATCAAGCTAAAGTTGTTATGGAAAATTACGATCCTGAATTTGTTAAGATTGTTAAAGACGGAGATATACTTGTAGGTGATTTTAATTTTGGAACCGGAAGTTCGCGTGAACAAGCTGCAACCGCACTTAAGTATCGCGGTATTCGTTTGGTTATCGCAGGTTCATTCAATGAAACATATAAACGGAATGCACTTAACAACGGTTTCCTTGTTATTGAATGTCCCGAACTTGTTAATGATTTGAAGAACAAATTCGGTAAAGATAGACTTACAGTAAAAACAGAAATAACTGCCAAGATAGATTTTCAAAATTCATTTTTGATTGCCGGCAACAAAACTTATTCAATTGATCCGGTCGGAGAAGCTGCGCAGGAATTAATCATTATTGGCGGATTGGAAGAATGGGTGAAAAAGAATTTATAATTGAGAATTGCGAATTGAGAATTGCGTGTTTAACAAATAATTTCATTTTTATGACGAGAAATTCGAATTGCTAAACTGAATTCAAAACAATAATTTTACATCGGAAATATTTCAGTCAATAAATTATTATGCTGAAGAAAAAATCAAATACTGCAAAACAACTCTTTCCGTGGCTTAACTTTCCAAAAGTTTTCGAAACTAATTGGCAAAATAAATAGACTTCCCTCTTTTCATTTTTCTTTTACAAATCAATAAAATAAAACAAGGGAAACAAATATGGAGAAATCCATTTCACGGGTAATTTCAGAATTTGCAGTTAACTTGAAATATGAAGATCTGTCGAAGGAAGTTATCAACGAAGTCAAAAGATATTTATATGATTCAATCGGCTGTGCATTTGGCGCGTATAAAACTAAAGATGTAAATATCATCCGAGATATTTATAAAAAGATGAGTGGTAAACCTGAGGCAACTGTAATAGCATTTGGTGGAAAAATTCCCGCAGTAAATGCAACACTTGTAAATTCTCTAATGATACGTTCACTTGATTTCAACGACATTTATTGGAAAGAAGACCCGTCACATCCATCGGATATAATTCCAGCTGCACTTTCTGTTGCCGAATTAGTCGGTGCATCAATGAAAGACGTAATCGTTGCCATTGTTCTTGCTTACGAATTCGAACAAAGATTATGTTTATTTGCAAAACCCGGAGTACGTGAACGTAAATGGCATCACGCAACATTAACACAATTTGTTTCGCCTATCGTTGCTGGAAAAATTTTAGATTTAACTGTTGACCAAATGGTAAATGCAATTGGAATCAGCGGCTCGCATAACCACACAATTGGATGCCCTACTGCCGGCAAACTTACAATGATGAAAAATACAGTCGACCCGATGGTAGTACAAAGCGGAGTATTTGCAGCGTTGATGGCAAAGAAAGGTTATACCGGCACTGAAAAAGTTTTTGAAGGCAAAGAGGGATTTATGGATTGTTTCGGAGGATGGGATTCAAAAGAAGAAAAATTAAAACCTGTCTTGATGAAAGGAAGAGAAGGTGAATCGGAATGGTTTTGGGATCTCGATGCTCTGGTAAAAGATTTAGGAAATAACTGGAAAATTTTAGAATGCAGTATGAAAGCATTCCCCACTGAAGCACTCACACACACGCACATTTCCGCGACTCTCGAGGTAATTAAGAATAATGATATTAAATATGACGAAATAGAATCTGTAACTATTACTACAATTGCACGTGCATGTGATATACTTTTTGATCCGCATAAATATCGCCCCGAATCCCGCGAGACTGCCGATCACTCACTTCCCTACTGTATTGCCGCCGCAATTGTAGATCGGAAAATCACAACACAATCATTCAGTGAAACGAAAATGAAGGACCCGAGAATTTGGGAAGTGATTGATAAAATCAAAGGTGAAGCATCTTTAGAATTTGAAAATATGTTCCCAGCAAAGCAGCCGTCAAAAATTGTTATCCGGACTAAAGACGGGAAAGAATTTTCTAAATATTTAGAATACCCAAAAGGCGATCCTCGTGAACCGATGACAATAGAAGATCTAGAAAATAAATTCAATGGATTATCGGATAATATTCTATCTAAAAAACAACAACAGAAAATTAAAGATCTTATTTTAAACTGCGATAATTTGAAAGCAAGATATTTTATGTCTAAGCTTGTTGTGAAAAAATCATCAAAGAAAAAGAAACCCTTAGTAATTAAGAAGGTGCAAAATGTTAGGAGTAAAAAAAGGATCGGCTGGAAAGCGCGGAAATAATGTCCGCTCCGATTGTTTTGTTGAAATTGAATTAACAAAAGGCAAAGGGATTAAATCTTCGCTTCAAAGCAAAGTTAATTCAATGTATGGTCAGGATATCAATGATTTAATTATTACGATGTGTGACTTCTTTGAGATTAAACATGCAGAGATATTGGTTGAAGATAACGGCGCACTTCCGTTTACTTTGGCTGCAAGATTTGAAGCAGCGTATAAAAAACTTAGGCCGGATGATACAAGGGAGTTCCTGCCGTCAATGAATAAAAATAATTATTACTTAACTCAAAAAGATAGAATGCGCAGAAGCAGACTCTATCTTCCCGGTAATGAACCAAAATTTTATACAAATGCCGGTCTTCATAAACCAGACGGAATAATTTTAGATCTTGAAGACAGCGTTGCACCAAGCGAAAAAGATTCCGCAAGATATTTGGTTCGTAACACTCTCTGTTCGGTAGATTTCTACGGAGCTGAGAGAATGGTACGCATCAATCAGCTACCAATGGGATTAAACGATTTGAAATTTGTTGTTCCTCATAATGTTCATGTTATTCTTATACCGAAATGTGAATCTTCAATTACAGTAAAAGATGTTGAAGAAGAAATAAATATGATCAAAGCGATGAATAATATTTCTGCAGAAATATATTTAATGCCGATAATTGAAAGTGCTCTCGGAGTTGTTAAATCTTACGAGATTGCATCCGCATCCGATAAAGTCTGCGCACTTGCTGTTGGACTCGAAGATTACACTGCCGATCTTGGTGTTGAAAGAACAAACGAAGGCAGAGAAAGTTTATATGCGAGAAGCACTGTTGTTAATTCAGCTAAAGCTGCCCGTATTCAAGCTATTGATACAGTCTTTTCGGATGTTGATGATATGGAAGGATTAAGAGCTAGTGTTCTCGAAGCCAAATCTCTTGGTTTTGAAGGAAAGGGATGTATTCATCCACGTCAGATACAAGTGGTACATGATGCATTTGCACCATCCGTAAAGGAAATTGAGAAAGCAAAGAAGATTGTTCTTGCATTCAGTGAAGCGGAGAAAAATGGTTTAGGAGTCGTTTCTCTCGGCAGTAAAATGATTGACGCACCGGTGGTTAAGCGTGCGCAGCATACAATTGAGTTGGCAATCTTAAATTGTCTTTTAGATAAAAATTGGAATAAATAATGAAACTTATAAAAAATGCAGCAGGCAGATTAGTTCCATCAATAATCAGTAATCAGAAACAAATTCCATTTAAAGGTGTTGATAAATTTAAGTCTAAAAAAAGAATTATTTACACTCCAATTAAAACATGTGCAGAATATCCAGCTGACGGCAATAAAGTAATAAAAAATTTGAAAGATGCTCTTAAGAAAGCCGGACTAAAAGACGGGATGACAATTTCTACACATCATCATTTAAGAAATGGCGATCAACTAACAAACGTTTTATTCGATACAATTCATTCGATGGGTATAAAAAATATCCGCTGGTTTCCAAGCGCTTCATTTCCATGCCACTCATATTTAATCAGATATTTAAGAGATGGAACAATACATCACATTGAAGGAAGCATGAATGGTCCCATTGGAAAATTTACTTCCGAGGGAAAGATGAAAGGTGTTGGAGTACTTCGTTCGCACGGTGGAAGATATCAGTCAATTCAAGATGGCGAAGTGCACATTGATATTGCAGTTATTGCAGCACCAACTGCAGATCCGTTTGGAAATGCGAATGGAGTTCAAGGTAAATCTGCCTGTGGTGGACTTGGTTTTGCTCTTGCAGATTCCGAGTATGCCGATAAAGTAATTGTGGTTACCGATAACCTAGTTCCATTTCCGTGCGTACCATGGCAAATCCAGGGCAACCATGTTGATTATGTTGTTCATGTTGATTTTTTGGGCGACCCATCAAAAATTGTTAGTGGTACAACTGAAATGACAAAAAGTCCTGATAGACTATTAATAGCTGAATACATTGCAAAGTTTATGGATGAAGTAGGAATAGTTAAAGACGGATTTTCATATCAAGCAGGTGCCGGCGGAACTAACCTTGCTGTTATTCTTTTCTTAAAAGAAATTATGAAGAAGAAAGGAATCAAAGCCCGTTTCATTCGCGGCGGTTCTACTAAATATTTAGTTGAATTAATGCAGGAAGGATTAACCGATTATATTCTAGACGGGCAAACTTTTGATCTTGAAGGCGTTCGTTCAATGCGGGATAATCCAAATCATGTTATGACATCTCCATTTACAAGCTACAATTACCATGGTAAAGGAAATTTTGCTTCAATGGTTGATGCGGCAATTCTTGGCGCAACCGAAGTTGATGTAAACTTTAATGCTAATGTAGTTTCACATTCGGACGGATATTTACTTCATGGTATCGGCGGATGGCAAAATTGTCTTTACTCAAAATGTACAATTATTGCAGTGCCTTCGTTTAGAGACAGAATTCCGGTTATTCTTGACGAAGTAACAACACTATGCGGACCGGGAGAGTTAATTGATGTGATCGTGACAGAAAGAGGAATTGCCATCAATCCAAAAAGAAAAGATTTATTAAATGCTGTTAGGAATTCTTCTTTACCAATTCGTTCAATTAAGGAAATACAAAAAGAAGTTTATGAAATCTGCGGCGGAGTTCCCGCTAAACCAAATGTGAACAAGAAAAAAGTTGTTGCTGTTGTTAAATGGGTAGATGGAACTGTGTTGGATTCAATTTATAAAGTAAACGTTTAATAAAATAATTTTAGAGAAAAACTTTTTTAAGTTTTACTATTCCTCCACCCATGGTTGTTACCCACAGATCACCATTCATATCAAATGAAATAGACGTACAGTGTTTTACATAAAAACTATAGTCATAATCATTAAATACTTTAATTGGTTTTGTCTTATTGTATTTTATCAATCCTTCCTTAGCTGAAATCCATATATTCTGATCTGCATCAACATTAAAAGAAACTATCTCAACTGGGAATAATAATGGTAACCGGAATTCACTCCAATCACCATCATACCTCATAATTGCATTTCTACCACAAGTTTTACAACCTTGATGGAATACCCACAACACACCGTCTATATCAAAAGTTAAATCAGTTATATAATTAGAAATACTTGGATCAATCCCCCTAACTATATTAAAGTAACTTGTCCATCTATTATTGCTGAACTCGACAACACCAAATTGGCTTGTACCGAGCCACATATCTCCATTATTTTTAAATGTTATACTAGTTATGATATTCTCCGGCAATTCTGAATTTCCAATATTAAATAATTGGAAGGAAGAGTTATTATACTTTACAAGTCCGTTATTGGTACCAATCCAAATATTTCCGTATGGATCTTCTTCTAAAGCCGTAATTGTTTGTGATGGTAATTTATTATCTAACGATTGCCATGTTGCACCATTAAAAACAGTTAATCCTTTAGCTGAACCAACCCACAAACGGTCTTTGCTATCAATTAATAAATCCGTTATAACATTACTGCTTAGGATTCCTGAATTCTCATACGAAGTCCAGCTCTTGCCGTCGAATTTCATCAACCCATGATCTATTGAGCCGACCCATTTATTATTATATTTATCTACAACAACCTTGCTTAAATTGTCGCTAAATATTTTAGAATTCTGAGTTCTGTAATCAACACCACGAGTTGTGTCTTCGAGAATTCTTTGAATATCTAAATGCTGCCCTCCTTTTACCTCAACATTTAGACTATCATCTCTACAATCTTTTCTGGAAAATTTTAACTCGTACTTGCCAGGATAAATTTTTTCTATTGTTGTTGGGGTTACAACATTATTTATGAGTACATCATTGAGTGAAACTTTTGCTTCGGATGGAATAGTTGAACAATATATTTTAGCATAGAATCTGGGATTTTCCATCATATCAAAGAATAGGGAATTTGTAATTGTTTTATTAATTGTAATTGTTACAGTAGTGTCTGAGAAATAATTATGCCTCAAATTAAGTTTATGTTGACCTTCTGTAAGATAGAGAGCTGAATCAGGAGTAAACACACCCCAATTTTTGTTATCAATGAAAATTTTATATCTGGCAGGATTACTGCTGACAAATATTTTGCCGTAGTTAGGTATAGAACTTTCAACAAGTCCAGTATAAACATCTTTTTCACAGGAGACTATACAGATTAGGATTAATAAATATGTTGTAATTTTTTTCATATTGGCATTAAGAGAAATTACATCAATAAGATCCGTATTGTTATAATATTTTTTGATCTATGAGAATTAAATCAAAAACTTGTTTTTTAATTTTTGTAATTCCTCCGCCGGAAGTCGTTAACCACCCATCGCCATTTAAATCAATACAAAAGGATGATGATTGAGTAGAAAAGAAACCGTAAGTATCCGAATCGTAAACTTTTATTGATGAGGCGGCATCATTATATCTTATTAATCCACCGCTAATTGCCATCCATATATTATTTTTATCATCAAGATAAAATGACTTAACTGCCAACGGAAAGAGCAACGGCAGCTGTTTAAATGTCCAAACAATTCCATTAAATTCAGTAAGCCCTCCGGCTTTGCCTTCAGTCGGAAGACTTTCATGAAAAGCCCAAACTGTACCGTTCCTATCCGCAATAAGATCAACAATTTGGTTAGACATTCCAGACAAAGGATCCCTTTGGCTTGTGTTAAATAAAGTCCACTTACCGGAATCATATTTAATAAATCCATAGACGCTTGTCCCAATCCAAACATCACCATTTCCGGAAGCAGAAATCGAAGAAATAAATTTTAACGGTACATCCGTATTTGCAATTGTAAAAATTTGAAATGAGTTATTATCATATTTGACTAAACCTTCAAGTGTACCAATCCAAATATTCCCGAAATAATCCTCTTCAAGTGCAGTAACATTATTAGACGGGAGATTACTGGTTAAATTCTTCCATGTAATTCCGTTGAAATTAAATAACCCCATAACAGTAGCCACCCAAACTATTCCATTTTTATCAACTAGAATATCTTGAATACGTAATCCTTCGATTACACCCGTATTATCATACGAAGTCCAATTCTTACCGTCAAATTTCATTAACCCACGATCTATTGAACCAATCCATTTATTGTTGAATTTATCAACCGCTACTTTACTTAACACATTACTAAGTATTTTTGAATTATTAGTCCTGTAACTAACAGTACGACTTGTATCTTCAAGAATTCTTTGAATGTCTGTAGATTGTCCTCCTTTAATAATTAAATTGGTACTATCATCACGGCAATTTATTTTCGTTAATTTTATTTCATATGAGCCGGGATAAATATTTCTTATTACTGTCGGAGTTACAACATTATTAATCAATTTGTCATTAAAGTATATTTTAGCTGCCGAAGGAATTGATGAAAGAGTTAAAGTTGCAAAGAAGCGTGGATTTTTCAACATATCAATTGAAATAATTTTTATTTCAGATTTGCTCACAGAAATCGTCATTGTTGTATCAGTATAGAAATCGTGTTTCAAATTCAGTTTGTGCTGACCTTCGGTTAGATATAAAACAGTATCAGGCGAAACAACTCCCATATTTTTGTTATCAATAAATATTTTATAGCCGTTGGGATTACTGCTGATAAATATTTTGCCATAGTTGGGAACGGGACTATCAACTAATCCTGTAAAAACATCTTTCTCGCATGAAATAATGCTAATTATAATTAAGAGACTGGATAATATTTTTTTTATCATAATCTTAAATTGGCGGTACAACATCTGCTAGACCTGGTGTATAGCCAAATGATTTAATGTATGCGTGGGTAAAATCAAAAGACCAATAGTTATGCAAGAATACTCCGAAAATTCCGATACCGTTATTAATATTAGTGTAATCTAATTCATTGAGATTAACCGTATAAGCATCATTTGTCCGCGAGATAGAATTAAAATAAGTACTCATGCTTTTATTGAATGATGCAACTTCCAGATAAGGGCCTAGTATTACATAATTACTTTTATCTGGGTCTCCTTCCGATATCAGCTGCATGGTTTTACTAATTGTTTCAACATCTAGAATAAGTTTATTATCATTACTTGGTTTAGGATATATTGCAAATGATCTTCCATCTTGATTAACATATCTTGCCGGGACGTATGCTATTCTGGTTTTTCGCTGCGGGTCGTTTTTCTTATAATAATAAATTGAAACTTGGGTTAAGTAGGCATTATCAATTGTTCCCACATCCCAAATAAATTCAACATATGTTTTTGTTAAAGGCGGTACAACTTTGTCAACATAACTAAATTTGATTGGACTTGGTAACTCCGATTGGGAAGTAAGCCTTATTCCATTCGGAAGAATCGCTTCTATTTCTAATTTATCGCTTACCAATTTAAATTTATTTGTGTAATAAGCGTCATACGGAATTTTATATTTGCTATCATCCTGTCTATTAAAAGTTGTGTCTCTAAAGATTACAACAGAATCTCCATTCCAAACCCTAATAAGAGCTCCTTTTACATTTGGATCAATTGTGTTGGAATAAGGATTATAATTGTCATTAGAGTAAGTCCGCGTAAGAGTGGCTATTTGAAAAGTTGTATCTCCGCGTATAATGCAATTGAGCGCATATTTTTCTTTTAGATTTCCAAACGGCTCAAAATTTTCTTCACAAGAAACAATAATTATCAAGAGAGATATTATTGATATATATTTTTTCATAGTTCAATCTTTATTGTAGCAGTTGGAAGAAATGGCAGCATATTTACCCGTTCTCCGGTATCCCGTTTGAAATAAAAAATATTCTGCCGGTTATAAACATTAATTATGCTGAAGCTTAGATCAATATTAAACGGATCAAAAATAAATTTTTTAGTTACGGTAAAATCCAATCTATGATACGTTGGCAGTCTTTCAATATTTTGAACGCCAAGAATTCCATAAGGTCTCCTGGGGTCAAAATTAACCCAGCTTGTAAAAATATTATCGAAATAATATTTATCGTAGAAACCAACAATTTGCGTGAACGGTAATCCTGAATTATAAACCCAAACTATTCCCGTATTCCATCCGCTCCCAAAATTCACTTCTAATGATGCATTAAAACTATGGCGTATATCATACTTTGGATAATATCTTAAATTATTTACAGTTCTATAAGCGTAGGCAAGAGTATATGAAGTAGAAAACGTTACTGGTTCAATATCTAATTTAATAGTGGATTCAACTCCGTATGATTCACCTTCACCGCTTATAAAATCTCTATCTATACTTGAAATTTTTTCTCGATTAACGATTGGTAAGTTGTTTGTCCGTTTGTAATAATATTCCAGACCAAGATTAAGAGAAGTTAATGGTGTGTAATCAAACCCGATTATATAATGTGTTGCTGTTGTCGGAGGAAGATAATCCGGAATAACAATCCACGGTTCAAAAATATTTATTACCTCGTTCTCATCATTTATGGTTGTAAGTTCCTGCTGGAAAATTCCTACAGAACCTTTGATTGAAAAATTACTAAATGGAATTAAAGTTAAATTTACTCTTGGCTCTAATCCTTTCTTTGAACTGTTTCTCGATAGAGTTGTAAGATTGACTCTTGTCCCGCAATCAAGTTTGAAAAAATCAAATTGTGCTAGTTTATATATTCCATAAAAAATAATATTGGCACCTGATGTATTAAAAGTTACCGGTGTACCTAAAGCATTAACAAAATTTAGGTCAGCTGCTATCTGCTGTACGTGGAATCCCACATTAATTTCACCGCGGTTTTCAAATACATAAGTGAAATCCATTTTGAGAGCAAGATCAGATACTTTATTATCGAGAGGTGTCTTGCCGCTAAATTTTGGAACAGTTGAGCCGTTAAAATTGCTGATTGAGAGACCAAGTTCAAAAAATAATGGTGCATCGGATGCTTGAAACCACTTAAAGCCAAACGCATTCGATTTCCAATTGTAATCTTCAATAGTTGGATCTGTACTATTCAAATTATCAGAACTGGAAAATCCATTTACAGAAAATTTAGAACCGGGCAAAAAATTAGCATCAATGTAATTTGCTTTAAATGATATATCGTAGAAATCAACCGGTACATTATTTTCATTCAAGAATTTTTTAATGATCTGATTGGAAAAACTTTTTCTGCCAGTAATTATAAAAGAGCCTTCTCCCATCGGACCTTCGACTAAGAATTTGCCGCTAAGAAAACTTCCCGAAAGTTTTGAAGAGAGGCGGTTTTTATTTCCGTCTTTCAAAATAATATTCATTACGGAAGAAAGTCTTCCGCCGAATTGAGCGCCGAATCCGCCCTTAAAAAATTCAATACTATTAACTATATCCGGATCAACCACGCTAAACAATCCTAATGCATGAAACGGACTATAAATTGTTATACCGTCAACAAGAACTAAATTCTGATCGCTTGTTCCTCCGCGGACATAGTAACGTGCAGACACATCGCTTGTTGAAGTTACTCCCGGCAAATATTTTATTGTTCTAAACACATCGGATTCGACACCTTTAGGAGTTGATTCCAACTGCTTGGCGCTGATTCTATCAATACTAATTTTTGAATCGGTTGTACTAATGCGTTCTCCAATACTCTCAATTGTCTTCATTTGAATATTGGCAGGAACAAGTTTGATATTATAATGGCTTAATTTCCCTTTCGATACCCGTATAGACATGGTTTTGGTACTATATCCGACGTAAGAAACGATTAAAGTATAGTTTTGATTAGCAGGAATTGATGTGATTAAGAAATATCCGCGTGTATCTGTGTTTGCACCAATTTTAAGTTCTTTTATATATGCGCTGGAAAAAGCCAACGCTTCTGCTGTTGTTGAATCAGTGACTAAACCCCTAAGTGTTCCGGTATCTTGAGCTAACGAATTATTACTTGGGAATAATAAAAAGATTTGCAACAAGAAGACGAATAAAGATAAATGGTAAACCTTTCTCATTAATTAATAATTTTAATAGCGAACAATTAGATGAAAAATAATTTCGGATTGTAAGATAAACCTTTACGGGAGAATTTCCAGTCTAAAAAAAGTATATATTCTTTATAAAAGAAGTTAAGTGGTTATGAAATATATTTTTAACATTATTTAACTTTAATCGAACCTGTATTTCTTCTCAACCCAGTATTCGATCTGCGTCCCCTCCATCTTTATCTTTTCCCAGCGGGATTTATATGCTGCTTCCAATACATTTTTTAATCCAAGTTGATCCTCAATCGTATTGATAATTACTTTATGTTCTTTTACATAACCATCTTTTCCAATTTTCAGTAAAAGTAAAATCTCTCCTATCTCTCCTTCAACATTTTGAGGAAGTACTTCTAGTATTTGTCTTGGTACAAATGGAAGAGAGCGCGAACCTAGTCCCCAATCGGAACCGTCCCCGATACCTTTGCCAATTCCGCTTCCTATGCCCGTACCCTTTCCTGTTCCCAATCCGCTTCCACCGCCAATAAGTGAATCTTTAGGTTCTTCAAAGTTTGTTACTAAACCATAATCAATTTCGGATGGTTTGGATGATGGTACAGGAATTCCAGCTAAAGTTTTTGGTGCAGAGAATCCTTGACCTAACAAATTTGTTGAATTACCAAAAGAACCGCCGCCGCCAAAAGCTGTATCGTTAGAAAATTTATTTGTTAGTTCTACTGTGTAGGAATTAAAGTAAAAGTAATTAGGCCCTTCTGATTTGCTTCCCCTTATTAGAAAATATACTGCAAGTAAAACCGCAAGATGAATTGATATACTTACAATCATCCCAGTTCTAAAATTTTTGTGATATCTTTCGCGCCAGTTTTCCAATTACTATTGCTGCCAGTTAATTTCTGTTTGACCGCTAATCTCTTTCCCTGTTACATTATCTTTTATCGTTACCGTTATTACATACTCTCCCGCTTCGTATTTGCTCATATCCAACTGCAGATACATTTGAGGATCTCTTTCTTGTGCTTGGTATTTTGACGTTAGCGAGATTTTCTTTCCATCTTTATCTAGCCCAACCACACTTAACAACGAATTAATTACTCCGCCCTCTTCCTTTTTCTGTATTGTTATTTTTTGTTCAAGGTTTGTGAGGTTATTTATGTTTTTTGTAAGATTATAGATTTCATAGTAAAGAAAGAGTTGATCGTTCTTGCTAAAATTCTTGGTTGGATTTGGCAGAATCGTAATATTATTTCTCTTGATAGCTCCGTTTATTGGTTGATCTGTTTCTACTTCTGAAGCCAAGACAACATCGCTTATCTTTAATTCATCACTAGAAAAACTTTTAACGTTATACTTTCCATGATAAGCAGCTACTCCTTTGTCTTTCTTCCTCTCCATCTCAAATGCTAAATTTCCAGCTTGTGGTGTGAGCAACATCTCTAATGTATTAACGACGAAATCAGAAGATTGATCTGTTAAAGATAATGTCTTCTTGTTTTCATACTTCTTGTTAAAACTGTTGTCGAACATGAAAAGTCCAACATCATAACCTTCAGCAAATTTTTCTTTTGTTGTGCTTGTATCCGAAAAGTTTATTGCATACGAAAGGTAAACATCTGTCTGTGTTCTATTCTTTGATGCAAACTGATATGATTGATATGGTAAATCAAATATTGGTCCCTCAAACTTTGGATAATACATTGTAGGATTATTCCGGCGAAGATTATCTACTAATAAGAGTTGGGAATTATCTGCAAATTGGAAATTACCATTCATCCAAAGATCTGCAAATCTAATTGTAAAATTTCCATAGTCCCATGATTCATTTTTAGGCATTAATTTCATTTTCTCGCCTACAAAAATAATTCCCGGTCTAATTCTAATTCTGCTATAAGGTTCACCGTATCGAAGAACTATTTCACCACGATTTGTCTTCCATCCGTCAATATATAATCTTGGTAAACTAAAATGTAAATTAGCAAAAGCTACTCGTGAATAGTGTTCAAGTAAACGTTCACTGTAATCAGAAATTATCAGCGGGTCGTTTTCCTTCCAATATCTATTAATAATAGAACTTAGCTGCCAATCGGATTTGTCTTTTAGTTCTGGGAATGCATTTTCCAAAATGAATTTAACCGAGTATAACGTAAAATCCTCTCTTTCATAATTGGTCATTAACTTTAATGCTTTTGCGTATTCTTCGAAACTTTTTTTAAGTTGTCTCGATTTATAATATAACAGACCAAGACAGAGATAAATATTTTTATCAGCCTTGTTTAATTTTTCAAGTCTTTTAAGGTGTGGAATTCCTAATTGAGGTTTATCATTTTCTTCATACAATAGACTAATTTTTAAGCACAAATCATAATTGCTTGAATCTATACGTAAAGCGTGGTCATAATAATTAATGGCTTTAGCAAAATCTTCGTTTGAGTATTCTTGAAGCGGCGATAGTCCTATGTCTGTGGTACGATAAGACTTATTCCACTCTGCAAACTCTTTTGCACTGAATTCTGCAAGATTTATCCATGCTTTTATTTGTGTGCTGTCAATCGCTAATATTTCTTTCCACTGATTTACCGATTCAAATCTTGCAAAGTATTGACATATATCTGCATAAAAGTATTTATACCCTATATTTTTTTCATCTTTCATTACTGCCATTTTCATGTTTTCATATGCTTTGTTGCGTATAAGAAAATCTTTTTTCGTCCAGTAAATCTTTGCTAATTCATAGTATGATCGTGAATCATCGTTTAGTCTGATTGATTCTTGGAAGAGTGTTATTGCTGTAGTCGTGTCTTTCTTCTGAAGTGATTCGAGAGCTTTGAAGTATTCTTTTGTTTTTGTAGTATCGGTTTGTGAAAATATGAAAATTGGAATAAGAATTATCATAGCAACTAATCGTAATTTTATTTTCATTGTTTGTCCTCCTCCAATTCCCAAAATCTTGGCAATAAGTTTGCAATTCCTTTCTTTGCAAAATCACCAGTCACTTGAATCATTAAAGGATCTGTTGGAATACCCTCCTCATCTATTATTGCATTTCCATTTGATAAAGTAATCCATGATTCTTCCCCCGTTCGTCTGATGTTAACATAAAGGTACATTGACACCCTTGTAGAGGGAAATGTTAATTCATAGGAATTTTTATCTTTCTGGTACTTAACTAAATTGTTAGGATCAATAAATCTATAAGAAGTTGCTTGAGTATAAGGATTAAATGAGAAATAAAACGTATAATCATTTTCGTTGGTTGTTAAATTGATTAGATTTTTTAGGAATCGTCTTAGAGACCCAAGATGTTCTTTTTTACGATTCGTTTTCCACACCTCTAGTTCATCTTCGTTTTTCGGATTCATTTCTAAAAATTTTGGATAATAAACTATATCTGCTTTTCCGATCTCATCATTACATGAAAATCTAGTTAACAAACATTCTATTCTATATCCGAGCGCATCATTTACTATTATAATAGGGCTACTACATTTTGCTTCAGTGATGCCCGATTCGTTTTGAGTTAAAATAATTTCGTTTTGATTTTCTATAATACATTTATCTGATAATTCCGTTCTTCCTAGGAAATATTTTCTAAATATTTCAAGACGGTCTTTCCATTCCGCAGAATGCTCTTCGGTAACTTGAATAGGATTCATTTCTATCGTGCTAGGTTCTAAATAAAAATCATGTTTCTCAGCAGGGCTTTCAGTAACGAATATTTTTTGTACGGCTTCTTTGTAACCAATCATTGAAACAATTAAAGAATATTTACCGGCAGGTACTTTCAATATTTTATATTGACCAAGAAAGTTTGTAGTAACACCAATCATAGTTCCGGACAAATACACACTAACAAACGCCAGCGGTTCATTTGTCTTGGAGTCTGTAACTTTTCCTTCTATCGAGTTTAAATTTTGGGAGAAAGATTTTGCGGCAAAGCATAAACCAATAATGAAAATTAATATTAGAGAGATATTTTTCATTACACCACCCTTAAATCCATTGGTAATTGTTTATCATAATTTATTTACCTGATTCATCCGGTAAAGAAATTTTATAATCATATGGCAATAGATCAGCTACTCTTTTCCACGCCCAATATCCTGCAAATTTTTTACCGTATGGACTTGCGTCTGAACAAATACCTCTATTATTAAATGATAATTTACCATGAGGTAATATTACCCATGAATTTTGATATGGCTTGATCTCTGAAAAATCCTTTTTCCCTTTTAAATTTAATCCTCTAATACTAAGATATGATGATACATTTCCGTTTAGTCTTTCTCTATAATTTTTATAGTTTGATTCTTCTGCTTGATTTAAATACACTACTTGCATCAAACTATCGTAGACCAAACAATATTCAACTTCATTATTTTTTTTGATTCTCGGGTAAAGTAACGTATCCAGATCTATTTTTTTTTGGCGCAATAGGGTATCACTTCTATCTGTATATATCCATTCAGATGAGACATAAGATTTCATTAATCTGAACCCTTCCTCGTAAACTTTGTCTGTGGCACATGATTCTAGAAAATGTCTGAATGAACCTCTATAGGCATTTAACCGATTAACTTGCCAATTATTTTTTTCTTTTTCGTCAGTACTATTCAATTCTTCAAAGAGAGGATAGATTTGGAATTTACCGTCATCACCAGATCTGGACCATACAAAGTCTTTTAAGTAAGTTTTTATTTTATAACCAAGAGAATGATTTACAATAACAATTGCATCTTCGGCTGATGCTGTTAACTCATCTGTGTCTAAGTTTATTGCAAAATCTATTATTTCGGGATTTAAAATTTTACAATCATCCGCATTACTGCTTTCGCCAAGAAATTCTTTTGTAAATTTCTTCAATCTCCTTTGCCACTCTGCCGGACTTTCACTTACAACGTTGATCTCTTTTGCGTTAATTGGTTTTTCCTCTAATACAATATCAATTTTTTGATTGCTTCCCTCTGAGATTTTAACCGGTTGGACAACTTTACTGTAGCCAATTAATACACTCACAAGATTATATCCGCCTGGTGAAATATTTTTAATTACATAGGCTCCATTTTTATCCGTTAACACACCAAGAGTTGTGTTCGCTAGAAACACAGTCGCATATTCGATTGGTCTGCCTGTTTTGGAATCCGTGATTACACCATTTAGTTCACAGGTGTTTGCACTCTGAGCACTCAATTTTGAAAAGAGAATCCAGAATAAAATGGTGACTAAAATTTTGGTTTGTAACATAAACCACCCCGCTGATAGTCTGATGTAAGCTAATGTTCTAAGTTAAGTAAATCGGTGCAAAAAAAACTGCACGACAAAAGACTTTATAGCCGAAGATTACTTAGATAATAAAACTATTCTTCCAACGTTGAAATATTTCCCGGATCTTGCCCAAGTGCTCTTGCTTTGAGTACTCGTCTCATAATTTTCCCGCTTCGGGTTTTTGGTAGTGAATCTACAAACTCGATGTGCTCTGGTTTTGCAATCGGCCCGACTTCATGACTGACATGTTGACGCAATTCTTCAATCAGTTTAGGATCTTTTGCCACTCCCGCTTTTAAAATTACATAGGTGTATATAGCATTTCCTTTTACTTCGTGCGGTAAACCTATTGCAGCAGCTTCAGCAACAGCATAATGACTAACTAATGCGCTTTCAATCTCTGCAGTACCTAAACGGTAACCGGAAACTTTTATAACATCATCAACTCTTCCGATAATCCAGAAATATCCGTCCTCATCTCTGCGTGCGCTATCGCCGGTTAAATAAACTCCGGGATATTTACTCCAATACTGATTGACATAACGTTCGGGATCTTTGTAAACAGTTCTTATCATTGCCGGCCAAGGGGTTTTGATAACTAAAAATCCTTCCTCATTTGCTTTAACAGATTTTCCGTTTTCATCAACAATGTCCATTTCAATTCCCGGAAATGGTTTTGTACCTGAACCGGGTTTAAGCGGAACGCTCGGCATTGGAGTAATCATAAACATTCCGGTTTCTGTTTGCCACCACGTATCCATGATCGGACATTTTTCTTTTCCTACAACACGGTAATACCATTTCCACGCTTCGGGATTTATCGGTTCTCCAACAGATCCAAGCAATCGTAAAGAAGAAAGATCGTGCCGGTTTACCCAAGCTTCACCAAAACGCATTAATCCACGAATAGCAGTTGGTGCTGTGTACAAAATATTTATACCGTACTTTTCGATCATAGCCCACCAACGGTTTGGATACGGAAAATTCGGAGCGCCTTCATACAAGAATGAAGTTGTTCCATTAAGAAGAGGTGCATAAACAATGTAGCTATGCCCTGTAATCCATCCGGGATCAGCCGCGCACCAGTAACGGTCTTCTTCATGAATATCGAAAACATATTTGAGAGTTGCATATGTTCCTACCATATATCCGCCGTGAGTATGAAGAATTGCTTTCGGTTTTCCCGTTGTTCCGGATGTATATAAAATAAAAAGCGGATCTTCAGAATCTACTATTTCAAGTGCGCAATTTTGTGTTGCTATCGGAAGATTCATCAATTCGTGATACCACATATCTCTCCCCTGTTCCATATTTATATCCTGTCCTGTACGCTTTACAACTAAACAATGCTCAACAGTTCCGCAGCGTTGAAGTGCTTCATCTGCAATTTGTTTTAATGGAACAATTTTCCCTCGTTGATAAGCGCCATCAGAAACAATCAACACTTTTGAATTACTATCTTCAATTCTTTCTGCAAGAGATTCGACGGAGAATCCGCCATAAACTACAGAATGCACAGCACCAATTCTTGCACAAGCAAGCATTGCAATTACAATTTCAGGAGTTCTTCCCATATAAATTGTTACACGGTCCCCTTTCTGAACCCCCAGGCTTTTCAAGATATTAGAGAATTTACAAGTCTCTCTATGAAGTGCAAAATAGGAATAAGTTTTACTATCACCGTTCTCACCTTCCCAAATAAGAGCAAGTTTATTTCTACGAAATGTTTTTGTATGAACATCCAGACAGTTGTAAACAATATTTGTTTTTGCACCGGTAAACCATTTATAAAATGGTTTATCTGAATCATCAATTACTTTATCCCACTTCTGAAACCAGTGGAGTTCATTTGCAATTTCACTCCAGAAGCCGGAATAATCTTTTTTTGCCCGATTGTCTAAATCATCTCTATCTTTTATATGAGCTTTCTCAATAATTTTTTCAGGTGGGAAGTAAACTTCCCCGGATAATTTTTTGTTAGACATACGACCTCCGGACTAAAAGAAATTAGATCTATTTAATTGTTAATTTGGGAACGAAGTTACGTTTGGATGGTAAGAAAATCAATAAGAAGGCATAATGTATTTTTTATTTAAACTCTATATTTATATCTTCATAAGTAAGAATTAGAACATTAATGAAACGTAAAAAAATATTTATTAATAGAATTGCAACCGCTTTCCTCTTCTTCTATTCTTTCTTTTTGATCTTTGTTGCTTTTCATACGCATAAGATCAATCTCCAAAATGGAAGTTCATACCGTTTAGAAGAATCGAAATCTTCTAACAAACAGGCAGATCCTTTTCTTGATGAAAATTCCAAATGCCAGCTTTATTATTTTACAACAAACAAGTTCATTGCCACTCCTACAATCTTTTTAGCAGTTGAAGTACCTCAAGAATCTTTCACTCAACAGAAAAATTATACAAATCATTATCTCACCAAATATTTTTACAATATAGATTTAAGGGCACCCCCGCTTTCATAATTCAATTCCGTTTTAATTAATATTTTTTTATTTAATAGTAATGGAATCATTATGAATAAATTATTATTTGCACTCTCCTTATTTTTTATTATATCCGGTAGTATAAACGCACAATCAAGCATTAATCCGGACATTAGTTTAATCGGGACATTTAATACATTTACTAATTTTATCAAAGGAACTCCTGAATACGGTAAATTAAATTTCGGTGACCCGGAAATGGAATTATTTGTTGACGGATATTTAAATCCTTTTGCCCGCGCTACAGCAAATATCTCTTACGAAAGCAACACATTTGGTGTAGAAGAACTCTACGGAAACATTGTTCGCGGTTTACCTTTTGATATGCAGATCAAGGCAGGAAAATTTTTAGTCGGTTTTGGAAAATTAAACACAGTTCACCCCCACGCATGGCCCTTTTTAGAACGACCTCTTTTTCACCAAGTCTTTTTTGGAGAAAGCGGATTTAATGATGTTGGGATTAATTTTAGTTTCCTTTTACCAACGGGGGATGTTTTTACAAATCTTGATCTTGGAATATTTAAAGGTTCGTCAACGATCCCCCAGACGGATAGTAATGCTATAGATCGCGGCATCAATCCAATCTTTGTAGGAAGACTAAATGCATTTTTATCTTTAGATGATTATACAAATCTAGAAATCGGGCTGAGTGGTTCTTATGGAACTTATTCTAAAGGGAATATGATTCTTTTCAGCATTCTAAAAAATGTAAACAATATAGAAACATTCAACTATTTGTTTGGCGGTTTCGATTTTAAGTTTAAGTATGCGCCGGATTCTTACACTGTACTAACATTGCAAGGTGAAGGAATATTAAATCACCGCGACGTTCCGCGTATAGATTATTTTGGTGTTGACTACAGCACGGCTTCTTCAAAAAAAATATCAAACTCCGGCTTTTTTATTTATGCCGATTATAAATTCCAGAAGCAATTCAGTGTTGGTGCTAAGTATGATTATACAGCCGGCATATTAGGGGACTTGCCAACATTTTATTCATTAAGTAATGACGATAAAAATTCCACTCAAGGATTTGAAACTTGGTTCTCGTATTACCCGGTTGAAGAGACTTCAGTTGTACGTTTAGGTTTACAGCATTTATTTTATAGTTACGGTGATGGTACAAAACGTTCGGCAGAAACAACAATTAAATTACAATTTTTATTTTCACTAGGGCCGCATAAGGCTCATCCGTTTTAAGTTAAGAGGACAAAATGAAAAAAATAATTTTAATATTATTCATTGCATTTGTTAGCATGAATTATGCAAACATAAAAGTAGTAGCATCAACAACAGTTATTTATGATTTAGTAAAAGAAATCGGTAAGGATAAGGTGAGTGTTGATTTCATCGCACGCGGGGATCAAGATCCGCATTTTGTAGAAGTATTACCAAGTTACATGTTGAAACTCCGCAACGCAGATATATTTTTTAGAATAGGAATGGGATTAGAAATGTGGTCGGGTCAACTTATTGACGGCTCAAGAAACAGTTCGTTAAAAGTAATTGATCTTTCAACAGATATTGATAAAAAGGAAGTTCCTAATTATAAACCGGACGCAAGCTACGGCGATGTTCACCCTTTCGGCAATCCCCACTATTGGTTAGATCCTGAAAATGCAAAAGTAATGACAAAAGAAATTTATGAAGCACTTGCAAGTGAATCCCATCAGGACGAAGCTTACTTTAAAAAGAATTTAGATGAATTTAATTCCCGAATAGATTCTAAAATGCAAGAGTGGACTAACTCTATGCAAAAAGTAAAAGGAAAATCTCTACTATTTTTCCATGCAAGTTGGGTTTATTTTGCGGAAAGATTTGGATTGAAGACAGCAGGATTTGTAGAACCAAAACCCGGCATTGCACCTTCACCCTCGCACAATGCTGAATTAGTACAAATAATCAAAAGCAAAAATATCAAAACGATCGTGATGGAAAACTTTTACAGCGACTCCGCTCCGAATCAGCTTTCTCAGTTAACAGGAGTTAAAGTTTTAAAAGTTGCAACTGCAGTCTATGGATTAAAAAGTGTGAACTCTTACATAGATATGATTGACTATATTGTTAACCAAATAATTCAAAACAGTTAATCTTTATGAATAAAGAAATAATAAAATTTACCGATGCATCAATTGGTTATGGAAAAACAGTTGTTGCTTCAGGAATTAATATTTCCATTGCTGAAAATGATTTTGTAGGAATTGTTGGTCCGAACGGTGCGGGAAAAACAACTCTTTTAAAATCTCTCTTAGGTAATATCAAATTAATTAATGGAAATCTTTCTAAGGATCAAATACGATTCGGTTACGTACCTCAACGCGATACCGTACAGCCACTTCTTCCTTACACCGTTTTTGATGTTGTTATGATGGGACGATATTCTTTATCAGGGTCTTTGAAAAAGATTAGTTCTGAAGACAAAAGAATTGTGGAAGAAAGCCTTGCATATATAGGTATGAGTGATTTGAAAGACAAAAATTATAATTCACTTTCAGGCGGACAGAGACAGCGTACATTAATTGCGCGTGCATTAGCGGTTGAACCCACAGTATTAATTCTTGACGAACCGACCAACGGGATGGACACGCCTTCGCACTATTCACTTTTAGATTTGATTACCAAACTTCATAACGAAAAGAAATTAACAATCTTTCTTGTGAGTCATCTTTTGACTGATGTTGCAAACATTGTGAAGAAAATTATTCTAATAGATAAAAATTATTTTCAGTTCGGTGAAGTCGAAGAAATACTTTCCGAGACTAATCTGCGCAACACTTATTCTTCGGATTTTCACATTTCTTTGGTTGACGGCGAATATGTTATTACTCCAATACATTTAAAGAAAAATTAATGGAAACTTTATATCAATTGGTTGAATTATTCCCCTATGCAATATTAGGAAGTATATTAGCGGGAGTCATCTGCAGCTTTCTAGGTATATTCATTGTATCGCAAAGAGTTGTTTTCCTTGGGGCAGTTTTAACCCAAGTTGCAATTGCAGGAGTTGCCTTTTCGTTTTTGCATATAATTCACATCGAAACTTTTATTGCAAACATACTGGGTGTTTCTATTCAAGAAAATAATTTTCTCCAAAATTTTGAACCGATATTCTATTCCTTACTATTTGCAATTTTAACAGTTATAGTGTTTTCGCAAACTCATCACCAAAAATACTTAACACAGGATGGCATTCTTGGAATTATATTCGTAGTTGCAATCGCTGTGAGAATAATGTTTATCCAAAAGAGCCCAATTGCAGATATCGCCGAAGTAGAATCAATTCTCAAAGGAGATATCTTATTCATTAGTCAAAAAGAATTCATAATTCTAGCCTTAATATTAATTTTTACTTTATCAGTATTTACAATTTTCAGAAAGCAACTACAGTTCGTTACATTCGATGCAGAATCAGCGAGTGCTCACGGAATTAACTCAAAAGTGTGGCTGCTAATATTTTATATTATTGTTGGAACAGGAATTTCTCTTACTACGCGTTTTGTTGGTGATGTTTTTGCTTTTGCTTATTTAATAATCCCCTCATCTATTGGAATATTGATTTCCAAAAAAGTAAAAAATGTTTTTCTAATTTCGGTTTTAGTAGGAGCTATTGTCCCTCCAATTTCAATCTACTTTGCATTCAAGTTTGATTTCTCAAGCGGTCCAACTGCCGTTGTTACAGCCTTCCTTTTATTTTTGATAGTATTCATAATAAAGAAATTGAGAGGATAATATATAACCTGGATTTAGAGATAATTTTTCTCGACATAATTCAAGGTTAAGTATTATATTTGCATCGAAAATTATTGAAATAATTTCAGCACGGAGAGATGGGTGAGTGGCTGAAACCAACGGTTTGCTAAACCGTCGTAGTGGGAAACTGCTACCGAGAGTTCGAATCTCTCTCTCTCCGCAAGAAAAAGAAAGCTCGTATTTCGAAAGAATTGCGGGCTTTACTTTTTTTAAAGACTTCAGCAGTTCAACAGCGAATTCAAATTATCAGCATTGAAAGAACAAAATCGTTTAAAAGAGTCAGCACTTTTTTACAACTTCAAGACTTAGAATTTAAAGCAAAAAAGCCAAAACGGAAAAGCAAGGGCGTCCATTCCCTGTAAACCGTTTCAGCTTTTTCGAGCAAACTTTTCTTATGGACTTTTCTGCTTTTTTACAAAACTGCAATTTTAAATTTTAGTAATCAAGTGTTGATTGTTGTTTGCCGGGCAAGTGTTGATTTTTGTTGAATTGCAGATCGAACTTTTACTAAACATTTTCTATAAAACACTTATTCAATAGCTGCTGTGATTCTTTGTAGTGTTCTCTTACATAAAAATATTTTCTTCCCATCCGGAGTGTAGTAAGGTTGCTCAGAGAGATTTTGAATTGCTCTCTGTCTGGAAATTCCTTCAGCGATTAGTTCTTTGAAAGCGTGCCTGATCTTGATGTTTCGTAAATCTGATGCAGTGAGAATTCCTTCTTTCAAAAAATAGTTTACAAACGATTCGCCTAATAAGCTGTTGATTTCCCGGACATAATTATTCAGTTCATCCATAATGAAAAGTTACGAACAAAATCAGTTATGCTTTTAATATTTATCGTTAAGTTCTTTATCGCTTATTGGAAACCGGTTGAAAATATCATTCCAAAAGTTTTTAGCAAATTCAGTTTTGTTTTCTACTATTTCATCGCGAACCGGCTCAGGATAACTATCAAGCAAAGAATCTACCATGTCTATACGTGCTTTTTTCTCAGTTGACAAAACTATTTTCAAAGCTTCAGATTCATAAAAGAGAATGAATCTCTTAAGCTTTTCAACTGATTGCTGATCTTCCCCTAAGTTAGAAATCTCTATCAGTTCATCATTGCTAAATAATTCAAACATTTTTGACCAGTAATAAGGATCAATTTTTTCTTTCTCCAAAATCAATTCTGTCATGGGTTCATTCTTATATCTCAAAAGTTTTTCGAGTTTTTCAACTCGCTTTGTAAAATCTTTCATTTGATTTTTTCCTCTAATGATTTTATTCTTTCTTCAATAACAGAATCTTTTTCAATCGAAACGAAAATACTCAAAAGATATGCGAGGTCTTTAGCGTCTTGATTTTTAATATCTCCGGATATGAACTTTGAAATTAATCTACCCAACAATCTTTTTGCACTTTTTAAGTCTTTTACTTTCGGATTAAAATCGAGCAATGGTTGAGGGTCATCCTTAACTCCTTGTTTTATCAAGCCTTGTTTAGAACCGATATGTAATTTTCCCTTCATTCCGCTAACCATTTTAGTTGAATATAATTTGTTCTGAAAAATCTTTTTGCCATCCTCTTATCGTTTTGAACTTATCCCACATTTCTAACATCTCTAACGTAATAGTCATTTCAGCAATTTCTTTTCTGTATTTTGCCATCATTGCAAGTATATAGCTGTCGAGTCTTATTGTTGTTAGGTTTTCATCTTTCGTTTCAATCAAGTTGTCTAACTCGGCCCTTTCTTCTTTTGTAAGAGATAAAATCATTTTGAAAAATCGTATTTCAAAATCACTGTAATTAATACTTTTCCTTTTGAAAGAAGTAAGATTATGTAGGTTGTTATTCATTGCTTGATTCATTTATCATTGATATTTATCCACGAGCCGTTATAATGTTTTACGATATTAGCCACGTTGAAAACTCACGTTACCTTTATTAAATCCATTTTGATATTTTGTTGTTGATTTAGCTATCTCTTTGCCGTCAAGATAAATCGGGATTGTTACATGTGAAATATTTTTATTAGTTCCGGCATTTTCGCGGATTGCATTTACTATCGGACCTACATCAAAGGTGAATTTATTTGATGAATAATTTTGGATTGAACCCAGCATATTATTAGGAACAACATATCCCGCAGTGTTAGGGACAAACAATTCCGGTCCCTTCTCACCAATTATATAAGGACGATTCCCTGATACCGGACCCCCGCTTGCTAATCCGAGAAATTTTCCAAAGAAACCGATAAAGCCTAATGGATTACTAGGGTTTGCAATTGCCATTATTCCCGCAAAGATACCTGCTTGAACTACCATCTCAGCCATTTTGATCGCTAAATTTCCTAGAACATTTCCGAAATTTTCTCCATTTCTAATTCCATCCATAAAACCGGAAGAGATTGTTGAAGCAAAAAGTTCAGCAGCATTTTGAGCTGTTTGGAATTCACGATCAATGTCCTTAACCATCCTACTAAATGGATTTTCATCTTCGGAAGCGGTGGGACCTAATGTCTCAGCAGATAATAAATTCCCTTTTCTCTGCTTTTCTTTTGATTCTCTCTTCTTACGAATTATTTCAATTTCTTTTTCAATCTGCTCGCCTGCTTTATTAATTAAATCATCTTCGATCTGTTTCTTTTCGGCTGCAATCCATTTAGCAAGATCAACTTCTTTCTTTGCAGCTTCGGAAAGTTTATTATATTTTTCTCTGATTTCTGTTTCAACATTTTTAAGAGTTTGTTCTAATGAAGCTAAACCAGCAGCAGATACTGAAGCATAATATTCTTTTTCTATCTGTAAATCTTTATCTTTTTGCTCTTGTAGTTTTTTATTACGCTCTTTATCCTTCTCCTTCATTGCGTCCAGGAAACTCTGATATATTTCTAGTCTGCGGACTTGTTGATCAAGATCGTTCTTCGTGTCGTCTGTAAATCCATGCTCATTAGCAAATTTTTTCATGCGTGTAATCTTTTCTTGAACATTAGCAATCATGTCAGAGAGCTGTGAAGAACTTTTACCTTTACCTTCTTTCTCGGCAAGATCACCAACATAATTAACAGTATCTTTATATAAATCTTTCTGCATTTTGCGAAGACTTATTTCAGCTTGAATCGCTCTATTCAATTCGTTTTGAGCTTCGATTGCAGGAAGAGTATTTGTTGCTACACCTCCTAATAATTCAATGAACTGTGGTAATCCTTCACGTATTATTTCACCAAATCCGGTTTTAAGTTCTTCAACTCCTACATAAAATTGTTCAATCTTATCGTTTGCATCAGGTAGTTTATTTTTAACGTCCTCAATTGTTGTTCCGGTAGCTTTTAAAATTGCCTGAACTTGAATTTGTTTCTGAGTTTCAGCATCAAGATTTTTAAATAAATCACCTTCAGCTTTAGCCAAGGACTTAACTATATTTTCATAGACGGCTTTTTGAATTCCGAGTGCTTTTAATCCCTTTGTACTTCCTTCAGACGCTGCAATTACTTTCGTCATTCCTTCTTCAACAGATGTTCCGTATTTATCAGCTGCATCTTCAGCTAATGAAAATAAAATTGCTTGATCTTGCAGAGAGATTCCTAAGTCTGTGGCTTGATTTGATAGCTTAATAAGATTTGCTTCACTTACTGTCCCGGCTGTTGCTGTTGTGAATAGCTCAATATCTGCAGCAGTTCCTTTGAAGTTAGCTCTCAATACTTCAAGCTTGGCCGAAGCAACAATAGCTTCTTTAGTAAAAGAAAATAATTCATAAGTCCCGAAAGCTAAACCCAATGTAGCACCGATATTTTTTAGCTTGCTAAAAGTATTTGTGAAGATTGATTCTGTTTGTGCGGCGGAAGATTGGATTTTTCTTTTCGCATCTTCCATCCCCGCATCAAGTTTATCTAACTTAGCAATGACTTCAACAAATATTGAACCGGCATTAACTTCTTTGGACATTGAACACCTCAACTATTTTATCTTGATTGTTATAAAGAGCTGGAGTTAAATACGGACGTGCAGGAATATGAATATCTAGTTTGTCTTTTTTTGTTAATGCAATACCGCGGTACATTTCATTTTTTGTTTTATGAAACATTGCCCAAGCCCAAGCTCTCATTTTCTTTGTTACTGTTGGATGAATGTCACCGCCAAACTCATGTATAGCTGCATATTCCATGTTCGCGCTAATACGAACAAGCTTTTTTGCTTTGTTAACCTTGAAACTAACAGCGCCTGATAAATGCCCTTGTGATTTGAAATTTTGTTCAATGTTCTTTACAACTTCACCTTGCACAAATGCACCAACAAGCGTAAGCCGATCCGGTAATGTTTCTTCAAAAGCTTTCGTAACTTTTTTTACATCAATTTGAACTATCATTTGTAACTCCGTACATCTTCTATTTTCATTTTAAACACGTTTTAAACGCGCTACAAGGCACGATCTCAAGTGAGTGAGGGTGAAACTTCGTTTCTTATTTCCATTGCTGAATCAACCGCATCCATATTTACGGACACAACATTCTTAGGCATTTGTTTAATGGCACCCATCGAAAAGGGATAAGGAATAAATTCACGGCCTTTTGTTGCTCTTTGAATAAATATTGAGTTAATCTGTGAATCTTCGTCTTCAGCGAGAATTTCCTTAATCAAATCAGCAGCATTGATTTTCGCATCAACTTTTTTTCTGATTTCATCAAATTTGTTGTAGATCTCTAGACTAGAATTTTTCACTGCATTTATATCGAGGTTGTCAAGCACGAAAGAAACTAGATCCATGCGGTCTAAGCTCAGCGCACTCCGCAATCCGTTTAAGATTTTTTCACTGTTTTGAGATTCCAACAATGCACGACCTTCAGCGAATTGGCTTTCTGCAATAAGCCGTGAATTAGGATCACTGCTAGAAAGATTCGGATATTTTTTCGCTCTGAGATTTGCGCGCATGTTGAAAAGAGAAGTTTCAAAGTCTTTTCCTAGAGCTGTTGCTTGCTGAAGTGCAGAAGTTTTTATTTTCTCTTTCTCAGCATTTGCAAGCTCTAAAGATTTTTCCGGGGTGTAAACATACCGATTAGCGAAGGAATCATCTTTTACTTTTTGCATTGCTTTTGTGTAACCGTCCATCATTGATTTTAATTTTTCTTGTAAAGCAGACATGATGTTTCTCCTTAGTTTTTTATTAAGTTTAGTTCACAGTTGAACTTCAAAGTCTTGTTAATTTTGCTTTTACGTCGGTTCAATAAACCGTTTGACATTTTTTTTCATAAAAATGGGTGTTCCTCTGATTCATAATAACTGGCCGGGACTTGATCCTTTGACATATAGGAATTATCGAACCGGGTTTCAATTTCTTTCATCTCTCCATCCAGTGATAAACGCAATACAAACTGTTTACCGGCTTGTGAATGTCTGCTGCTATCCAAGGTTACAATAAAATCGTTTGGACCGATTTCAAGAGTTCGGTTCCCAATCTTCACGTTATTATAACCGTGCACGTCAGGCTTAAAAATTGTGAATAGAAAATCACAATCACGCGCGAGTGCTATACTTTCAGCAAGGTTAAAGCTGCTTGCTTCTCTTATTCCGCTTCTATTCAGTTGTGATAAAACAAAAATTATCGTGTCTGTTTCTTTCGCAAGGATTTTTAAACTGTTGCTCAACATTGAAATTTCTCTTTCACGGCTTTCCGGATTTCTATTTTTCGAAATTGATTTCACTAATCCTATATAATCCAACATCAAAACTTTCAAATCATATTTAGCTTTAAGCTTGCGTACCGTGGTTTCAATTCCACTCATTGTAAAAATTTTATCATAGATGAATAATTTTTCATTTGAATTTTTGTTATTGTGTCTGAAACGGAGCAATTCTTTTTGTTCTTCGACTTCCAAGCGCTGAGGGTTGCGGATCTTCTCATAACTGATTCCACTTTTGAATGAAATAATTTTGTCTTCAACTTCTTTGCGTGACATTTCTAAGCTGAAGATCGCTGAGGGAATATTTTGCGCTGCTAAATCCAAAATCAGATTTAGTGCAAAGGAAGTTTTGCCGTTCTTAAATGCCCCGGCAATTGCAGTCAAGTTACCTGGATAAAGTCCGCCGGTTGCTGTGTTGAAACTTGGGAATGAATTTAATTTTGTAGCATTGTCTTTCGTGATGCTCGATTCAATTCGTGCAATTATTTCATCTAAGCTTTCATCAAATGTAAAAGTTTTTTCGAACTGTGAATATTTCGAAAGTTCTTCATCTACTTTGTTCTTTAGGTCCGATAAAATATCTAACCCCAAAAGTGATTTTTTACTTTTCTCCAATAGTCCGGAAAGTAAATTGTCTGCATTGATTGAATCCGAAATATCATAGAACTCAGATATTCTTAAACTCACGTTTGGAAGGATTGTAGAACTGAGATCTAAAATTTCTTTAACGTTTGTATAGTCAAATTTTTGTAAGACAAAAACAATTGATGAACTGTCCGGTTCCTTCAGCTCTGAGATTGCTTTGAAAATTTCTCTGTGTTTATCACTAATCATTTCATTTGGGATCTGTTGAGAAATTTCAATGCAGCTTTCTGGTTTGCAAATCATTAAAGCAAGCAGCTCTTTTTCTTTTTCGATTTTCAATAATGGTTTATTCAATTTAATTCCAATACGTTTTTTGTTTTTGTGATTTCATCTTCCCAACGTTTGTCTTTGATCCATCGGAAAACATGCGGGAATGATTCAAAGAATTCACCTTTTGATTTTAATGATTGCTTAAATTCGATTTGTAAAACGAGTGAGTGTGTTACTTTATCAAATAGACCATTACTAAGATTTAGTTTTGTGAACTGTTGTAATGCTCTTTGTTTAGAGCCTTTCTTTCCTAAATCTTCATTAAACATCTTCCAAAAGATTTCGAACTTATTATTTATGCTTTGCTTTACTTTACTTTGTGTAGTTTCTCCACCCATTTCTCCGGTAGTTTCTCCAGAGTTTTCTCCGGTAGTTTCTCCGTCTAAAACTCTTTTTTCTTTGTGATAGAATTCTCGCTTTCTTGTTCTTTCAGCTTGAATTTCAACAAATCGTTTTTGGATGCCTTGACTTGTTAGAAAAGATTTTTTTTCAAACTCATCTCTATCGAACAAAGAAATTTTTACACAATCTTTTAGGATTTTGGAAAACTTATTGAATGAGATGCCTATTTTTTTGGAGAGAATTTTTTTTGTGATGTCATCAAGGAAGAGCTTTCCGCTATCAGTTCTATAGATTCTTTCGAGTAGAATAAAATAAAATGTATAGCCATCATTCTTGTGTAAGGTTCTTAAGTATTCAATTTTCTCATCTGAGGAAGCATCACAATCGTGAGGAAAATAATCGAAACCAACTTTTAACGGCCGTGCCATCTATTTTATGTCCTCATTATTATTTTCTTATTCTAAAAGTTCTATCAGCTCTTTCATTTCGTTTTCATCTTCGCAGTTTATTAATTGGTTTATGGTATCAGTAAAGATTAGTAAATCAGCTTGAAAGGTTTTATTTATTTCATCTAACTTCTTTGAAAGTTGCGGATTGCTTTTAGAGATGCGTTTTATTTTTTTCTCGATCGGATCTGTGCTGAATAAAATCTTTCTACTTTCTTCATACAAGGCAATCAGTTCAGTTCTAATTTCCATGATGCAGCTCCTTTTCTATGGAAATTTTTTCGTTAACAAGTTCTTGATGTTTTCTCAATAGAGGGACCGGGTTCAATCCTAGATTTTCACAGTTGCAGATTTTTTGATGAACAGATTCGATTTTGTTTTTCAGAATGTCGAGACGGCTCACGTTTTTAGGTGTGCTAATTGTTTGCGATTTTTGATTGCTATTTAATTCGAGTAAATCCATTTCATTTCCAAAAAAAAGCCCCAGAGAAAAGGTAAGCGATAACCGATTTCTCCAGGGTCCCAAGAAAACTTTTCGCTTAAACATTTTTAAAAAGAACTTCTTTAAAATGGATTCGTAAATCCGAACTCAGTTTAACTGATTAGAAAGGGAAAGTAATTACAGATCGATCTTCAATAATTTTGAAAATCAATTTTCGGTTTGATTTTATTGAGGATGTTAATTAAAACTTTTTGTGAATTTTCGATAAATAGAATCGAACTTCAAGTCAAATTCCGTTCGATATAATTCTTTCTCGGGCAATTTTTCAAAGCCGGTTCTTAATGCTTTAGTTTTATCAGTGTGTTTGTTGTTGCCATATTCTTTGTTTGCTAATTCGTATAGCTTGTCTCTCCATTCTTTCCCTTTTCGGTTTGTATGCAAGACACGATCAAGTATTAATTTATTGTAATTGTCAACTAATTTCCCGCTTGTTGTTATAGAAGCAATACCATGAAAAATTCCTGCACAATAAATTGCTAAATCATATATATTCTTAAACCTTTCGAGATTAATTTTACTAGAGCCATAATAAATCAAAAAACAATCTGCCATATATATTATTTGGAGTTTAGAGTGTGGTTCATCAAAAAGAAGATTCTCAAAAAAGGAAAGTTTTTCTTTTTGTGGATTAATCAATATTCTTTTTCGCAAAATATTTTTATTAATTGTTATGATTTTTAAATCTGTAAGTTGTTTTCTAATCTCTGCTTCTTCTTGGGTTTTCATATCGCATCACCAAATAAAAAAGCCCGTTCAAATCATTATCAAGCAGTTGCCGCTGCCACCCAAAAGGGTATGATTCAAACGAGCTTTATTAAATTTTCTTTTCATGGCAATTTATTTGATAGTTCTTAATTACTTATGCTGCTGGTTTCTCCTCTCTTGGAAATAGTTCTTCCTGAAACAATTCAATAGCGCGCCATCGTAATTCAAGTTTCTTATTTACTTCATTCAGTTTCTCTATAATTGCATCGAGAGAATTCATGTGATGCAGCGTTTTTTCATGAAGTTGATCTAGTGTAAATTTGTGATCACCGCTAGAATGAATAAAGGTTCCTTCAAAATTATTTTGGTCTTCTGCTGAAATAAGTAATTCTAAGAGACCCATCACTTGATAAAGCTTTCCATCTTGATTTTCAGATAAATCTAATTTTTCAATAGTGGTCAAAGTAAATTGTTTTGATTGTAGTTTTGCTAGAGCTTGTTCAAAGTTATCAGCTCTGATTACATCATGACCAGAAAGCTCTTGAATTTCTGCATAATAGAGATTTTTTACAAGCCGGTTTAAGAGTTGTTTGTTCTTATCCTTTTGTTCGTTTGAATTATTCATGTTGGTTCTCCTATGTGATTAATGATTATAAAATGAAAAAGTCCCAAGATTGTCAAAGGTACACATAGGAACCTTTCCGGGCTTCACAGACACCGGAATCTTGAGACTATAATATTTTGCTTGATGTTTCATTTAAAACAAAAATTCCTTTCTGTCGGGAAGGAAAACCGCTATGTGATTAATTGACAGTGAAATATTAATCAAGTAAAACTCTAATGTCAATAAAAATTTTTCAACTTGCCTCATGTTTTGTGCTAAACTCATTTTAATAATACGTCGGTTTCTTTGACCGATATTTTTACTTTTATTTTCAGAACTTATGAAATGTTGCGGATCTCTCAAGTATTAATTCTCCAATAATTTGACTGCATTGTATAAGTCCTCAGTCCTCAAGTGAGCATAAATCTGTGTTGTTTTAATATCAGCATGTCCTAATAATTTTGAAACGATGTAGATCGAAACTCCTTTTTGAACCATTGATGAAGCGAATGTATGTCGTAACGTGTGAACATTGAAACTTGGATTTAATTTCGCTGCTAACACAAACCTTTTTAGAGTGTGTGAAAAATTACTTTGATTAATTGGTAAGCCATGGAATTTAAAAACTAATTGATCACAAGAAATTGCTTTTCTCTTTATCACAATGCTTAATGCAATCTGATTCAGTGGGATTGTCCGAACTCTTTTTGATTTAGTTATGAATGAACGGTTAGTGAGAATTAAAAATTTTTTTTCAAAATCAATTTGGGACCATTCAAGCGATGCCATTTCACCAAGTCTTAAGCCGGTATTCAAATCAAACAAAACAAAATCTTTTACATCTTCGTTATCAATAACCTTCAGCAAGTTTTCAATATCTTGATCAGAATAAAATAAAGGTAATCGCTCTGGAATTTTTATTCTTTTAATTTTGCTAAATGGATTAGTTAATAAGTAACCATCTCTCACAGCTTTGTTGAGTGCACTTGATAAATTGATAAAGTCTTTGCGAGCTGCATAAGATGAAGATTCCAGAATTCTTTTTTGAATGAACTCCTCAAGCTTTATTGTAGTGAGTTCAGTTAGCTGCGGGTTGCCAAAATAATTCATCACACGTTTGAACGTACCTATAAATCCTGCTTGTGTTTTAGTTGTGTGAATAGATTCACTGTAAATCAGAAATTTCCAACGATATTCTTTAAGTGAAATCGGAATTACTTTTTGAATCTGTCTATCCAGAAATTGATTCTGGAATACTATAAATATTTTTTCAGCAATTAATTTGTTTTTTGTGCGAGTAGTTTTTGTTTTTCGCTGGCCGGTTAGATCGCGATAGATTATGTACCATACTCCATTATCTCGCTTAGTTAGAAACATAATCACCTCAACTAAGCCATGAAGTCAATTAAAAAAGTTTTTCTGTCAGCACTCTTTTGATAAAAGTTTACTGAATAAAAGGAAGTCCTTCAATTGCTAAACCGTCGTAGTGGGAAACTGCTACCGAGAGTTCGAATCTCTCTCTCTCCGCTCTAAAAGTTCTCAAATTATTGAGAACTCTTTCATTTTTAAAGAGTTATTGACTCTGGCGCGAGAATCTTTCTCCGCACTAACAAAAATTCTTTAGCCAACCAGTTTTTCAAATTAGTTCATGTTAGCCAAAATTAATAATTCGGTTGTGCTGTTCAATTGTGTACTTGATGCGCCTGTCAATGTAGTTTGAACTGTCGTGGCTAATGCACTATAAAAACTTGTGTAGGCATTGATATATAAAGTAGCGGAAAAAGTACCAGCTAATGCTGTATTTAAGGTAGCTTTAGCCCCTGTGCTGCCGTTTATGCTTGTATCAATACTATCAATTAGTGAAGCATAGGCACTTAAAACTAGTTTTAGTTGTGCAACTACAGAATTATGATACTGAACATAAGCGTCATTCATTTGGCTTATAGTTGTTGCACTTGCAATGGAAGCAGATAATGTTGCACCAGCACTAGTTACCGAGCTCATCTGTGCACTCGAGGCACCCGCCTCTTGAAATTTAGATTCCGCTGCAGATCTTATAGCTAAAGCCAAATATGCATTAATAGATTGCGTTGCAGAGAAAGAAGCGTTTGAAGACAGCTGTGCTGATTGAGTTATATACGCCCTTGATGAAACTCTTAAGAGCTTGGCATAGGTCTCAAGTTTAACACTTGCACTGGTATAAGCAGCAATGCATGCTTGTTGGTAAGCACGAAAATCTTGTGCTGCGGAGGATTGAGACTCGGCATGATTGTTTAGTGAAGATTGGAATGCAATCGAAGCTTGTGCCCTTGCGTTTTCAATAGTTTGCAACTGAGAACTTGAAATTCCAAAATATGTTTGGCTTGAAGCTTGGGCTCTTACTTGTGATTCCGTTGTAAGACAAGATGCAAATTGACTCTTTGCAGTAGTACTGCTATTAATTTGAGCAGCAACGGAAGAAGTTAAATACATTTGCAAATCTGCAGATGAGACCGTATTTGCCTGTCCTGAAACAACCATTTGTGAATAGATATCTGCGTGTGTTGTTGTTTGTGTGTTTACAGGTTGGCAGTAAACAGTTGAATTACTTTTCACTTCAGAATAAACAACCGCTTTCCATTGAGAAGTGCTTTTGGTAGCTACCACTACCAAATTTTGAGCACCGCTCATATTAGTCTCAACAGTAAAACTTCCATTAACATCTGTCTGTACGCTTTGCGTTGAGACAGTTTTTAAAGACCCATCCGCTTGCACTTGTGCTAAGATTACTGTTGCACCGCTTACACCTAAGTTCGATTCGTTGTCTGAAGTTTTTTGCAGAGACTTGTACAGTCCAGAATCACCTGTAACTTTACCTGAAACTTTTGCATTTGTACCTCCGGAATCTACGGGGTTACTATCTTTTGAACACGAATTTAATACAAATAATAACAATATCGGAGGTATCCAGTAAAAAAGATGGAAACGAGATTTATTTATTTCTAACATGATTTTATTCCTTTCGTAGTTCATTGTGAAAAAACTTATTTCAACAGAAGCATTTTTTTTATCTGGGAGAATTCTCCCGCCTGAATTTGATAAATATAAATGCCGCTTGATAAATCTTTCGCGTCAAAAGTAATTTCATGATGACCAGCATACTGTTCTTGACTGACCAAGGATGCAACTTCTTTGCCTAGCAAATCATAAATGCGCAGTTTTACAAAACTACTTTTTGGTATTTCATATTTGATTGTTGTTGTGGGGTTAAAGGGATTAGGATAATTCTGTTCCAATTTAAATTCCATTGGTAATGTTGTTACTATATTCTGACTGTTACCCGACTTTGCTAAGGCCTTTGTCCACTCGTTAAATGTTCTTGTTATTATTACTGCAAAATCTCCTCTGCTTACTTCTTTGCTAGGTTTAAAGGAGGCCTTCATTGTCGGCGTTAAATCGTATGAACATTGTGATAGTGTGTAATATACATTTATTAAATTCAGGTCGAGCGCAAGTTGAACATATCCTCTAAGATTAGACGGGATGTCATCGTTATCAGACAGAATAATTTGTTGATCATTGTAAATAACTTTCACCTGAGTTCCTGCCAAAGAATCTGCTTTTAATTGCAATCCTAAACTTTGAACTAATGAATAAGTAATATCTATTCTTTTAACATTTTTTTTCGGAGAAAATATTCCCGAACTTGTTGGAAGCATAACACCTTTAAGTACTTGAAATCTATCTCGAATAGCTGCGCCTTTGGCTGTTATTGATTCTACTAACAATTGATTATTATAACTGACATCAGAAAAATTACTTATACCGTTTGTTGGTAGATATTGTCTGATTGCTTGACCCATAATTAAATAATCAGCAAGCTCTATTCTTTTCAATAATTTATCGGGATAAAAATTACCATCAGGATAACCGTCGGCAAGGCGTTTACTAACAGCAAGTTTTATTGATGCTTCAGCCGGGTGTCCTGCAATATCGTTCAAACCACCGATACCACCTACTTTGATCTGTTCAATATTTCCATTAATATTTTCAGGCACAGAAACTCCTACAGGATTTGCTGCTACACCTCGGAGACCCCGAACTTCAACTGTCCATTCACCAGACATAGGGGATGCAACAACTACACTTCTATCATAGTAAAGAGGGAAAAGAAGATTCACACCGGAACTATACTCCTCTCCCAGTGGCGAAATTAATGTTATGCCAACAGTGTTCCCCGTTTGTCCCTCAACACCCCATGCCATTAACTTTGCTGTTAGAGCAGTAAGTCCTTCAGCAACAGTAAACTGAAAACGATTCTGAGAAGATGAAGATACTATGGGGTTGTATGCAATTGTAAAACTAGTATTGATTATTTCACTAAGCGGATTGCTGTTAAATTGTCTTGTATAATTAAGTGTTGAACCATAACTCGCAGATCGGAAAGCATTATCAACAGCAGCAAAAGCATTCACATATCCGGCCCCTGCTTCCCATGACTCGCAGGAAGGAATGTTTGTTGCGGTTCGCTGCAAAATTTGTTTTACTTCTAAAGGAGAAAGCAATGGATTTGCTTCGAGTAACAAAGCAACAATTCCCGCAATATGAGGAGCTGCCATAGATGTTCCGCTCATTGTCGTATAGTATGGAAGATAAGCCGTTTCTATGGATACATCTTGACTAGCACCTAATGGGGTTAATGTTGCAACCAGTGCCCGAGTTGAAATAATATCGGTACCCGGTGCCGTCACTGTTGGTCTGTCTTCCCAATTCCACACTTCGCCGTCAATTTCAAACGAACCTGTTTGATTCTTAACACCACGCGATGAAAAATCTGCTAATCTACCAAACTTATCGCCTGCAGCAACACAAATAACCCATGGCGCTTTTTTGTAATTGCCTGTTATTAAACCCGCAGGACCTGAATTACCGGCTGAGAAAACAACAGCAATATTATGATCATAACATAACTTCGTTGCAATTGTAATAGGATCATTTGGATTAACCGGTGTGCCAACATCTGCAGTGTTGCCCCAAGAATTTGTAATAACACGAATTCCATATTGGTACTGATGCGTTAGGGCATAATCGAAACCACCAAGGCCGTCAAGAACTAATAAAGCTGCACCGGATCCATATCCAATTAAACTAGCGCCAGGTGCAACACCTTGATACTTCCCGGCCGAATTAATTCCAGTTCCTCCAACAATACCAGCCACATGCATGCCATGTCCGGAACCAAGTTCTGTCGTAGGCATGTTTTCAATATACGTGATTGGAAGAAGATCGTTTAGCGCATGTAGGTTCGTTGCCCCTAATGTATTTTGGACCAGATTACGTCCATATTCCAAATCCTTGTTTGTACCTTCAATACCCGAATCGTTAATCACTATACCAATTCCCTTTCCGGAAATTGGCAGTCCTTTATTTCGCGCTGTCATGTTCTGGTCACTACGTAGTTTATCCACCCCTGTTAGCTGACGTGAATTGTAATTATCATACGTAAGTTGTTCATTAAGATAAAGAGATCTAACCTGAGGATTATTTGCTAATGCCTGTATGTTTGCGAAAGTGGCTAAGACTCCGGCTATCGGGAGGGACCGAAATAAAAACCCGCGAGTAATCCCAGCGTTTGATAAAATAGCAGAATGTGTTTCATTTAAAGGTCCATTGCCCTTAAATGTTACAACCACTTCTACAGGGCCGATTGTTCTGGTTAGTATGTCTTGTAGTTTTTGATCAATTATTGCCTGTGCAAACAAACCGTTCATAGTCAAAAGAGTCAGCAATAAAGTCCAGATAAAGATCATAGTCTTTTTATTTTTCATGAATTCTACTCCTTTGTAATTCTTGTATTCTTAATCACTATTTAATTGAACGAAAAGCGTCGGGAATAAATTCCCGACGCTTTGAATCTTTTTTGCTTTCTATTATAAACTACTGTTACTTAATCAAACTCATCTTCATTGTTTTAACAAAATTGTTAGTCATTATTCTGTATAAATAAATCCCAGATGATAGTTTGCTTGCATCGAAGGTTGCAGAATAGTTACCAGCAGGTTGATTTGCATTTACAAGCGTTGCAACTTTTTGACCAATTATATTATAGACTTCTAAAGAGACCAGACCATTTTCCGGTACAGAATAATTAATCGTTGTTGTTGGGTTGAATGGGTTTGGATAATTCTGTTCTAATTTAAATTCATACGGCAACTCAGAGACAGAATTTGCACTGTTTGATTTTCCTAATGTTTGTTTCCACTGATTGAAAGTCCTTGTTACTAATACTGCAAAATCCCCTCTCGTTACAGCTAGTTTTGGCCTAAAAGAAGCATGTATAGTCGGCGTTAAATCATAAGGGCCCTGAGTTAGAGAAAAGAAAACATTAATTAAGTTAAGGTCCAAAGCGATTTGGACATATCCTCTCAAATTAGTAGGGATATCATTATTGTCATCTAAAATAATTTGTTGACTATTATAATTAACCTTTACCTGAGTATCACTCAAAGAATCTGCTCTGCTTTGTAAACCTAATGATTGTACTAAGGAATATGATATGTCAAGTCTATTAACACCTGCTTTAGGAGAAAAAATTCCAACACCAGTTGGAAGCATTACACCTTTATACAATTGGAACATATCTCTGATTGCAGCACCTTTATTTGTAATTGACTCTACTAAAAGTGCCTGATCTGCTGTTATATCCGAAAAATGGAAAATGCCGTTTGTTGGGAAATATTGTCTCACAGCTTCACCCATCATTAAATATTTAGCCAGATCAATTCTTGTAAGCGGCGAATCAGGCTTATAGAGCCCACCAGAATAACTATCTACAAGTCTTGAGCTTACTGCTAATTTTATTGCTGACTCAGCAGGATGACCACTTATATCGTTGAGTCCCGTATAGCCCATAAAAGTTACGTACTTTACATATCCATCAACTTGTTCAGGTACACCTGCACCGTTTGTTGGATTTGCTGGATCTCCACGTAATCCACGCAGAACAACTGTCCATGCGCCTGCAATCGGGTTTGTTATGGCAAGAGTTCTATCAGTATATAATGCGAATGCAACCGGAACCCCTGAAGAATATTCTTTACCATCGGGAGAAATTAGAATTAAGTTAACCGGATTTCCTGTTTGACCTAACGCCCCGAACAAATCAATTCTTACTTCGATCGCAGAAAGACCTGCTGAGACATTAAATGTATATGAATTATTATTTGCTGATAAAGTAACAACCGGATTATAATCTACAGTAAAATTCTCTCTGCTAACTTTTTTATTTACACTACTGTTAAACTGTTGGTATATATTTGCGAGAGATCTATAACTTCTATTATTCATTGCATAATCAACTGCAGCATAAGCGTTAACATAACCTGCACCATTTTCCCAAGATTCATATCCCGGCATATTGGTGGCAGTTATTTGAAGAATATTTTTTACTTGAGCTGGGGATAATGATCTGTTTGCTTCGAGCATCAAAGCTACAATACCCGCTACATGCGGAGTGGCCATTGATGTACCATCCATTGTTGTATAAAAAGGCAGGTAAGCAGGTTCAATTAAGTTTGCATCGGTTTCTGCACCAAGACTTGAAACAGGTGCAATAGTACGTGTAGAAATTATGCTAACACCAGGAGCTGTTATTGTTGGTCTATTTTCATATGTCCATGTATCACCATCAAACTGAAACGTTCCTGTTTGACCTTTTACACCGCGCGAAGAAAAATCAGCTAATGCACCGTGTTTGTCTCCCGCTGCAACTGAAATTACCCATGGGGCTATTGCATAAGGATTGTGTGTATTTTCACCGGGACCTGAGTTGCCAGCAGCGAAGGTAACAACTATTCCACGATCATATGCTAATTTTGTTGCAATATTAATTGGATCATAAGGATCAAAATTTCCGGAAGTTCCCCATGAATTAGTTATCACTCGTATTCCATATAAAAATTGATTTGTTATTCCATAATCAAAGCCACCTAAGGCATCAAGCACAAAAAGTGCAGCACCGGATCCATACCCCATTAGATTAGCTCCAGGGGCTACACCTGCATATTTACCGGCAGACTTAGCACCGTTGCCTCCAACAATTCCTGCAACGTGTGAACCGTGACCTGAATTATTATCTGAGTTTGGAATATTTTCAAGGTAAATGATAGGTAAAAGATCGGAATATGCATGAGGATTTGTTGAACCAACTGCATTCTGAATGAGATGGTTTCCAAATTGAATATCTGCATGAGTGCCGTCAACACCGCTGTCGTTAATAAGAACAGTAATGCCTTTTCCTGAAATCGGCATTCCATTATTCTTTGACGTAATGTTCTGATCGGCCCTTAAACGATATACGCCTGTAAGATGAGTGGCATCATTGTTAAAATATTGTAGTTGTTTATTTAAATAGATTGATTTTATTTCTGAATTCTTTGCTAGATCTGAAACTTGAGCAGGACTTACAATAGCGCCGACCATTGGTAAGGATTTAAAACTGAAGGCATTAAGTATTCCCAATTGTTTTAATCCTGCTAACTGCAATGCAGACGGGGCTGTTTTACCATTGAAGGTTATTACCACTTGGAGTTCTGAAACTCCGCTTTGGATAGTGCTCTGTATATTATTATCAATCTTTGGCTGTGCTGTTAAGATAACAGCTGAAGAAAGGAAGAGAATAATCGAAAGAGTAGTTCTTATAACGCTTTTCATTTTATTGCTCCTTTTATATTGATAAAATTCTGTAGGCAATATATTGGTGCAATAATTTTTGTGGTAGCGCTTACTTCGTGATTTTGATGTAACCATTCGTGTTACACCTTTGTAACCGTTTCCGTGACAAGAATTTGGTATGGATTCCACATTTTCGGAATTTATATATGTATTAAATTTTTTACTAAGTGTTGTATATCACTAATCTCATCAGGATTATCATATACTGAAGAACTGCTGTGGCAAATGCTTATTGGTAGTTATTCAAATCAATTCGAAATTATATCGTTCTGGCTATATTATCCCGCACTAGAAAAAAAAGCCTTGATCTTTAGATATAAAATTTTGCAATGCATATTTAAGATCTAAAAATTCTGTTGACTTATCGAAGAAAAAGGAAACTCCCTTTTCGGTAGCTTTTTCTCTGTATAAAGGCAAATCGAAGTTCGTAAGAATCATAATAATTGGCGAATAGACCGATCTGTCAATAGAGTCCAGTACATCGAATGCCGTACCGTCGGGCAATTGGATATCTAATAAAAGCACTTCTGGGAATTCTGTTGAAATTATATTTTTTGTTTGAATTAAATTTTCCGCCTGAAACACTTTAGTAAAATGTGTGTTTGTACTTATAAGCCTTAAGATTCTGTCTCTAATTTCTTTTGAATCGTCAACGATTAATAACTTCATATTGAACCCATTCTCTTAAAATGGATAATAATATATTTGATATTAATCTATTAGAGCGATTCAGTTGTTTTTTGTGCCAATAAAACTATGGCGTAATAGCCACAATTATTGTGGCATAAATTGATTTGAAGTCAACCGTTTGTGGATAATTCACTTAATACTTTCCTATAAACAAAAAAAGTATTATCTGTTTCATACTTATTCGATGAGTTTATGCTCAATTGCATAGCGAACAATTTCCGCATTTGAACTAAAATTCATTTTCTCCATCATACGGGAGCGATAAGAAGTTATTGTATTTACACTCAGTATTAGTTCCTCTGCAATCTGTCCAACCGATTTACCTTTAGCAATCAGACGGAAAATTTCAAATTCGCGGTTGGATAAATTTTCGTGTGGTAGTTTACCAAGATCATTGTCTAAATTACTAAGTAGATGATCTGCAAGGTTGGCACTGACGTACCTCCCGCCACTCATAATCTTTCTAATAGCTGTAACTAATTCTCTTGCTGCTGCTTCTTTAGATAAATAGCCGGAAGCACCTGCCTTTAATGCTCGTAACGCAAATCTTTCTTCGGGATGCATACTTAAAATCAGAATACGAATATGTTTATTCAGGTTTTTGAGTTCGCTGATAATATCTAGACCACTTCTTCCGGGCATTGAAATATCCAGTACCACCAAATCCACTTCCGTTTCTTCCAACAATTTAAAAAGTTCTAATGTATTGCTTGCTTCACCGACCAATTGTATTCCGGGTTCCTTGAGAAGAACTTTTTTTAATCCTTCACGCACCAATTCATGGTCATCAACAATTATTATTTTCATTGCGCCCTCTGAATTTTATTTAATATGATCTCCGGGGGAAAGAGGCATCTCAAGAAAAACCTTTGTTCCCTTTCCTACTTGGCCTTCAATAAAAACTTTTCCCCCTAAAAATTTTGCCCTTTCCTTCATACCCGTTATTCCAATAGATGAAATATTGAACAGTTGTTCTTTTGATATTCCTTTGCCGTTATCTTCAACTTCTAAAATTAATTTGTCGCCCAGCAATTGTATCTTGGCTGTCACTTGTGAAGCATACGAATGTCGCGCAACATTAGTTAATGTTTCTTGAAATATACGGAAAACAGCCGTTGATATATCTTTTCCCAATTCAATCTTATTGATATTACTGTTGAAATCACAACGGACTTTATGCCTTTTCTCAAATTCTTTTGCATGCCATTCTAAAGCGGCAATTAATCCCAGGTGATCTAAAATATCGGGCCTAAGTTCAGTTGCAATATTCTTTACTGTACTGATAAGACGATCAATCATTTTTTCAATTTGCACCAATTGTACTATAACTTCTTCTTTAAATAAGTTTGGCTTTACAGTTAAATCGTCTTGCATCAAGGTTAGATCCATTTTAATAGCAGTTAATACCTGTCCAAGTTCATCATGAAGTTCTCTAGCTATATATGAACGTTCTTCTTCTCTTGCTGCTTCAAGACTTGCCGAAAGTGCTCTTAACTTTTCACTAGTGTTAATTAATGCATTCTCTACTCTTTTAAATTCAGTTACATCCAGGCAGGAGCCATAAATAGTTTTTGCACTACCTTCGGTGTTGTCAAGAACAATCCCCTTTGTAAATAAAATACGTTGTTCACCATCCGGTCTAATTATCCTTTCGTAGTGTTCAAAAGGTTCATGTGATTCGCGCGCATGATTAATATTTCTTAGAATTTTATCGGAGTCTTCAGAATGAACTAATTTTAGAATTGATTCAAACTTTCCGTCAAAATTCTCCGGTTGAAGACCGTATATTTGCAAAAGTTCTGATGAACAATTTAATTTATCAGTTTCTAAATCCCATTCCCAACTACCCAGATGAGCAATTTCTTCAGCGCGGTTCATCATTAATTTATTCTTTTTGAGTACCTGCTCATTCATCTTTCTTTCAGTTATATTACGAAAGACACTCAGTAAGAGTGCATCACCGAATTCAATATCAACAAATGTATACGTGCCTTCTAGAAACACAACTTTGCCCGAAGGGAGTTTAAGCTTCTGCTCAAGAATAGTTTGGAAACTTCTTTCTTCAAAGCGAGTCCGATAGTTTTGAAGCATACTTTTTTTGTTTATGTCCTCTTTATAAGTAACAGTAAGTGGTTGTTCTAAAAGGTCCTGAGCTTTCATTTCTATCAAATTACAAAATGCTTCATTGACTGCAACAATTTTTCCATTTTTGTCTGTTAGTCGCATTCCATCTGTTGAGTTTTCCCAAACGGAACGGAAGCGTATCTCAGATGAACGCAACGCTTTCTCTGCTTCTTTGAGCTTGGTGATATCAGTCAGCGTGCCTTCATAATACAGCATTCCACGTTTATCAGCAAGCAGATGAGCATTTTCTCTCACAGTTAATGGAGTGCCATCTTTACGTTTAAGATGAAGCTCTATACTGTGTAACTTGCCGTTGACTTCTAGTTTCTCTATCCAAAATGTTCTTTCGGAAGGATTCAGGTATAATTCATTCACAATATCAGCAGCTAAAAGTTCTTCCTTGGAATTGTAGCCAAGCATCCGCACTAAAGTATCATTGACATTAACAAGTTTACCGTCTGGTGTGCTAAGGTAAATTCCATCAGGAACATTTTCAAACAGCCATCTGAATTTTGCCTCGGATTCACGCAACGCTTCCTCAGCTTGTTTGCGCTCAGTGATATCACGTGCAATAAGAATTCTTCCCAATTCAACATTCTTATGTCTAATCCCCATTTGTGTGAGAGAGAGTATTTTCTTTCCAGCATTCGATATATAATCAACCTCGGAATCAGAAAAGTCTTTGTTTATTTCATAGTTACTAAATAGATTGTTAACATTAACCACTTCTTTTTTGTTTTCAAGATTCGCTTTGAATAATCTATCGGCATATGCATTCGACTGAAGTATTTTACCCTCTTTATCAAGAATGAGCACAGCCTCTTTCATACTTGCGAATAGATCGTTTGCAACATCTTCAACACCAGGAGTAAATAGTCTGTATTTAATTACAGCAATCAAAATGAAATATGATTGGACAACAGTGACCGATTCCCCGATTTGGACTATATTATGAATATTTAATATTCGAGGAAGCAGCACATTAGAGACTAAACCTAAAATGAGAGTTATTAATGAACCGATAAGTATTAAAGGCAAAGTTTTTTTATAAGTATAGTCTGTAGTTGTTTTTATTTTTGTCACTATGAGATATACCGAGTAAATAGCAGGTAAAATAATAGCTATTATAACAGCCGGGAAATAAAGTCCGCCTTGAATTTTATCATAGCCCCATATTGTTTTAATATGACCTGTAAAAATAAAATTAGTACTTATACTTGTTAAGACGGTTGTAAAAACGGATGTAGAAGAAATATAAAAGATCAAATCCCTTTTCCTTCCAATAAAAGTATAAGTAAAATTTAGGAACCAAAAAGCAGATGCTAGACTCATTATTGATTCAATTTTTATAAGAGGCATAATATATTCTGCTGGCAGAGGCTGGCGCAAAATAATTTCAAAGACAATCCATAGTGTTAAATTTGTTGAGTAAAGTAGAAAAGAATTATTGATGGGTCGTTCTTTTCTATTAATAAATATATAACTCCATACAGCCCCATTAAAAAGAAGTGCAACTATAGGTATAATTGAATAATAATTCATAATTCTTATATAAAATATTTAGGTAGAGTTATTTGTTAATATACATTTATATGAAATTAAAATCTAAAGTACCGTCATTTTACAGAGATAATTCTCTTATTGTTGTTAGGGAATTAAAGAAAAATGAGAATTGGAATAATACTGCACTGGAATAATTATAAACTAATTTCGCCATTAAGGGAAGAAATTAACGAGTCTGCTAATTCTTTGTTTGAAAGTCTTTTCGTAATTAAAAATTCTTTCCCTCCTACAACCAATAATTCAGAGGGCATTGATCTTAAATTATAAATACTGCCCATGGAATAACAATAGGCCCCGGCATTTTTAATAATAAGTTTATCACCTTCACGAATTTCCGGTAATTCTCTTTGCTCTGCAAAGCAATCTCCTGTTTCGCAAATATTCCCGCACACATCATAAATTTTTAATTCCCCGTTTGGATTACTTATGTTTTCAATTTGATGATATGCATCGTAAAGCAAAGGTCGTATAAGGTGATTGAATCCGGAATTTGTACCGGCAATTAATCTTCCTCTGTTATTTTTTATAGAATTCACTTCCATTAAAAGATATCCCGACTCAGCAACAATATATTTGCCAGGCTCAAAATAAATATATAAATCTCTTCCATACCGTTTACAGAAATCGGAGAAAATAGAACTGATCTTTTCTCCAAATCCTGCGTAATCAATTCTTGTACTTGTTGGCTTATAAGGAACCTTAAACCCTCCACCGAAATCTATAAACTGCAAATACGGAAAATCCTGTTGATTTGCAATTCCAAGCAAGTTCGTCATGCTTTTATAAATTTTATCTGTCTCACTTATCCCCGAACCTGTGTGTTCATGAAGTCCAATCACTTTGATATTATATTTATTAGTAATTTCTTTTATTCGATCAACCTCTGACAACAACACACCAAATTTTGTAATTGCTCCACCGGTTTGTACATGTTTATGTTCTCCCGCGTACACATCCGGATTAAATCTAATACACACTTCACTTCCCGGATAGGCAGCAGAAAATTTTTGTAACCTGCTCAATGAACCAATGTTAAAAAGCACGCCGGTTTTTTTTATTTCGTGCATTTCATCATCGGTAATATTATTTGCTGTGAATAAAATATCTTCCTTCGAAAATCCCAATTTTAATGCAAGATGCACTTCTGCCGGGCTAACTGTATCAAGAAAGGCTTGATTATTTTTCAGCAAATTTAAAATGCCGATATTATAATTTGCTTTCATCGCATATAATATTTTTAATTTTGGCCATTTTATATACTTATAAAGTTCTTTGTATCGCTTTACGATTAGATCAGCATCATATATATATAATGGCGTACCATATCTTTCGGCATAATTAATAAATAAATTTTTATTAATTGTTGTAATATTTTCCATTGTTTTCAGTTTTTCCCTAACTAGTATATAGTAATTCTAAATACTCAGATAATCTTTTTCAGCTCATAAATTAAATTATCAATTTGCCAAGATGTATGTGAAGAAAAGACAACAATCCTTAACGCACCGTCATTCCCCGAACCAATATACTGGATGTACTGTATTACGATATTCTTTTTCATTAACTCTTTTTGAATTTTTTGCATTTCGGATTTACTGCCCATCTCCCATGCCACGATTGGTACATTCGTATCTTCCACATCAATACCCAAACTTCTTAATCCTGTTTTCAATCGTTTGGCATTCTCCCACAATTTAAGTCTCAACTCCGGTTTTGATTTAACTAATTTTAATCCAGTTAAACTTGCAGCGGTGGCAGATGAAGGCGGCGGTGTAGCTCCGTTTTGTATTTGATTATTTTTAATCTCATCAATAAATTTTTTATTTCCCGGAATGATTCCGCCAAATCCTCCGAAAGCTTTCGAAAAGGTTCCTCCAAAATAAAATCTTTCTGAAGTTAAACCATAATGTTCATAAGTCCCTCTTCCGTTTGGTCCAAGAATACCAAGCGCATGTGCATCATCAACCCATAAAATTCCGTTAAATTTTTCTATGATACTCAAATATTTCTTAACTGGTGCAATCTTACCGAATATTGGGAATATTCCGTCCGTTATTATTAATGGTTGTTGTCTTGGCAAAAGATTGTTGGACATTTTTTTTTCGAGATCAGCATCATCCATGTGCGAAAATTTATAAATTGGTTTACCGCTTAACTTGGCTGCGTAATCATTACTGTAATGGGAAATCTCATCTATAAAAATAACATCAAACATTTTTCTACTCGATAAAGCATGTACCCCAGCTAAATCACTTAGAAATCCGGAAGGCAAATAAACAGCATCATCACAATTAAAAAATTTCGCTGTTTCCCTCTCCACATCCAACAAAAGCTGCGTTGTACCATAACTATTTCGGGAAGATGAACTATTAATCCCATATTTTTTTAATGCATTGATAGCAGAGTTTATTACTTCTTTATTTTTATGCAGTTCGTAATAACTTGTTCCACCGAAGTAAGAATATTCTTTACCGTTTATTTTTGTTACTGCACCTGGTGCGCTATCCATTAAATAAAGTTGTTTAATATTTTCATCATTAGTTTTTTTCATTTGAATAATTATTTATAAGAGCATTGTAAATTATTTCTACAGGATGGTATGCCGTTCTTTCAGTACCATCTTTAATTTGATGTCTGCAGCTTGTACCGGGTGCGCAAATTATTGTATCGGGATTTTCCTTTCTCACCGCAGGGAATAGAACCAACTCTCCAACTTTCATTGACAAATCATAATGTTCTTTTTCGTAACCAAAGGCTCCGGCCATTCCGCAGCAACCGGATGGAATTTCTTCCACTTCATAATTTTGCGGTAATGAAAGTATATCTATAGTTGCCTTTGTTGAGGCTATTGCTTTTTGCTGGCAATGACCATGTAGTTTTATTTTTTTGAAATCATTTGTAAAAGATGAGGAAAATATTTTCCCTTTCTTGTTTTCCATTGAAAGAAATTCTTCAATCGTAAAAGTTGATTCCGACACTTTTTCTGCATCTGCTTTTAAGTCAGCATCAACAAGATCAAGGTATTCGTCTCTAAAAGAAAGAATTGCTGAAACTTCAATTCCTACTAAAGGTGTTTCCGGATTAATTACATCTTTTAGCAATCTTATATTCTCATTCACTATTTTTTTTGCATTTCTTAATAAACCCTTGGTAATAAATGTTCTTCCACTTTCCAAATGTTTTGGAATTACAACTTCATAGCCCAAACGAGTAAGAAGAAGAAAAGTTTTTACACCCAGTTCGGATTCATTATAATTCGTAAACTCATCAACGAATAAAAATAATTTCCCGTTCGGATAATTTGTTTTTTTATATCTATCCTTATTTTTTTTATGCCAATTAAGGAAAGTATTTCTTGATAGTAAAGGAATGCTGCGTTTTGAACTAAATCCTATTAATTGATTTATCAGTTTGTACTTTAGAAATAGATTTACAATGCGGGTAAATTTTGAAATGATTGAATTAATTTTTGGTAAGTACGCAATCAATTTTGTTCTTAATGGTGTTCCATTCGCATCGTAATAATGTTGCAAAAACTCGCTTTTCAATTTTGCCATATCAACGCCGGTTGGACATTCGGACTTACACGCTTTACACGAAAGGCACAAATCCATAACCTCATAAATTTCACTATGATCAAAAGGATTTGTTTTTTGAGATCTTGTTAGAAGTTCCCGTAATGTATTTGCGCGAGCTCTTGTTGAATTCTTTTCTTCACGTGTTGCTCTGTAACTCGGGCACATTGTTCCGCCGATCAAATCGGATTTTCTGCAATCCGCCGAGCCATTACATTTTTCAGCTGCTCTTAAAATTCCTTTTGTTGTCGAGAAATCATAAATGGTAGAAATTTCTTTAGGTTTCTTATCAACTTCAAATCTCAGATTCGTATTCATTACAACTGTATCAACGACCTTACCCGGATTAAAAATGTTTTTCGGGTCCCAAACATTTTTTATTTCTTTACACAACTGGTAATTATGTTCACCAATCACAATTGGAATAAATTCACCCCTTAATCTTCCGTCGCCATGCTCACCGCTTAACGATCCCTTATATTTTTTTACAAGATGAGCAATTTCTTTTGTCATTGTATAGAATAGCTTTACATCGTATGAATCTTTCAAATTCATCATTGGAGTTAAATGGAGTTCTCCTGAACCAAGGTGTGCATAGTAAGCTGAATCCAGATTATTTTTTTTTAATATCATGCGAAACTCATTCATAAAGTCCGGTAAGTCAATCGGACGGACGCAAGTATCTTCAATAAATTGTTCGGTCCTTTTATCTCCCGGAATATTGCCTAATAATCCTAATCCGGCTTTTCTAAGAGACCACACTTTATTGACATCATCATTTAGCAATAGTGGGAAGTGATAACCATAATTTTCTTCCCTCAATTCTCTTTCAAGTTCATTTGCGATTTGTTTTATTTCTTCTTCAGAATCTCTTGCAAATTCAACCACTACCAAAGCGGCCGGATCACCTTTAATAAAGAAACGATTCTTCTTTTGTTCGATATTTACTTTCGCGTACTCAAGAATCTTTCCATCAATTAATTCAACAGCACCCGGTTTATATTTCAATGCAACAAGATTTGCTCTAAATGATTCTTCCAAAGAATTCATGTGAATGGCAACAACACCAACAACTTTGGGAGGAAGAGGAACCAAGTTTAATTTTATTTCTGCCGTGAAAGCTAATGTTCCCTCTGAACCGGCTAACAGTTTGCAAACATTAAAATCTGCGTCTCCCATTCCGAAAGTATTACATTTCAAGAGTTGATCAATTGCGTAGCCGTTATTTCTTCTGTTTATTTCTTGAGTAGGGTATTCATTAATTAATCCTTCTTGATTTTTTTTGTCCGATAATATCTCAAACAAATTTTTATAAATCTTATTTTCAAGGGAAGGTCCATTGCATTTTTCAGCTAGTTCTTCTTTTTTCAAAGTTGCGAAACAAACTTCTGAGCCGTCGCTTAAAATTACATTTGCTTCTAGAACGTGATCGCGGGTTGAACCGTATAATATAGAATGTGAACCGCACGAATTATTCCCAAACATTCCGCCAAGCATACATCTGCTGCCGGAGGCTGTTTCTGGACCAAAAAACAATCCGTGTCTCTTCAGAAAAATATTCAGTTCATCTAATACAACCCCGGGTTGAACTTTAACCCATTTTTCTTCAATGTTCAGTTCCAAAATTTTAGTCAAGTATTTTGAAATGTCTACAACAATACCGTTGCCTACCACCTGTCCCGCTAATGAAGTTCCTGCTGCTCGCGGAATGATCGAAATGTTATTCTCTGATGCAAATCTTACAATTAACTTTATGTCATTTTTTGTTTTAGGGATTACAACAGCAAGAGGTTTTTCTCGGTAAACTGAAGCATCGGTAGCATAAATAATTTTCGATAATTCATCTAATAGAATATCACCATCAAAATTCTTTCTTAATTCATCATAAACAATATACTTTTCTCGATTGTCAAACCTTGTCTGCATTTTTATTTTTCCATTGACGCGCTAGCACTTCGATCGTTCTTAATCTGTCTTTATATTCATTGTAATAATTTTGTTTATCAATATCCAAAGCAGCATCCGAATTTCCCTCCCATCTTCTGCAAAGATAAATAGGTTCGTAAACTCGACCAATTTGATAGTCTCCCGATATCATCAAACCAATAGCATAATCTTCCCCGTAACTAACATTCGGTATTTTAAATTTACGGAGAAGCGGAGTGTAGAAAGCTCTAGGTGCACCAAGTCCATTAATTCTAAGTGCATTGTTTCGTCCATTGTCGGGTGTCCATTCTCTATGATCAATTATTCCGGGAGGAATTTCTTCAAGTTTAAAATTGGTCATCTTATATGTGCCAATTACCATTGCACATTTTTCTTTCTTAAAAGTATCTACTATAGTTTGCACTGTATTTTCATTTGCATAAACATCATCGCTATCTAATTGTATAGCAAACCTTCCGCATAATTTGTTATGGACAGCTTCATTCCAGCATCCGCCGATTCCTAAATCTTTTCTTTCGGGAATGATATGAATCAAGCGTGAATCTTTTTTTGCTAATTCTTTTATTTTTTCAGTTGTACCGTCATCGGAATAATTATCAACAACAATAATGTTGAATCTAAAATTAGTTTTTTGAGAAAGGACAGAATGGATGGCATCACCAATGGTACTAACTCTATTTCTTACCGGAATTATTACAGAGGCTTCATATTCGAAAGTATCATTTTCGATTTCAATGTATTTAAATTTCGGGGTAAGGTATGCATCAATTTTCTTTAAATGATCCGAAACTGCTTTTTCCATTTCAATTTGGACATCTCTGTTCTTAGGATTAACATAATCAAATTGTTTAACACCACTTTCCCTTGAGTCTGATTCAATAGTTGTATATAAATATTCAGGTATTCTTAGAAACTCACTTAGCCGTGAGAGATGCAATCGCAAATTATATATTCCGGCGTATTTATATTCGTTGTCATTCTTAAACGATTTCAGTAATTCTGCATTTAAAAATACCATATTACCAAAATCAAAATCATCTCTTAAACTTCCTAATTGATAATCATTTACAGGATGACGAGTTACGGAATCACTTTTAATTATTGAATAATTGGAATAGACTAATCCTACACCTGTACTGTTTATAACATTATAAAACCTTTCAAAAGCAAACTGGGTAAATTGATATTTGTTATCTTGAGTAAATAATAAGACATATTTTGTTTGAGTATTTTTAATAATTAAACCAACAGTAGCCGAGCTAGTCAAATCGTTTACTTTAATAATTTCACATTTATTTGGCGGCTCATATTTATCGTCGCTAACTAATAAATAAATTTTAGAGATGAGATTACAACTGGTCAATTCATTTATTGTGTCAATGCTGTGAAGCGAACCACTATAAGGGAGAAATACTGTAATCATCTGATTTTTATCTCCATTAAGTTTTATATTCCAATTAGTATAAATTAAAAAACAGAAATAATTTATGAAGAGAGTAAATATTGGCTATTTCATTTCAAAAGAATTCCCCTCTTAAAAATTTTTAAGAAGGGAATTTTAGATTTACTAAAATAGCTTTTTTACAAAAGTCTTACATTAGTAGTAACATTTTTTCGAAAATTTTATAACTACTTAGAGTAAAAGTATAACCAGACATCTTACATGATAAACTCAAAGATTAAAAAACTATCCCGATATCAATATACTGGATGTTCTTTAATCTCCCGTAATCTCCATAAGCATAATTTATTTTTAAATTTAGTCCCGAGCTCATTTCATAATTAATACCTGCACCCAAAGTAAAACTTTGTTCGCTATTAGATAGAAAGAGAGATTTATAACCGCCTCTAATAAAAAATAATTCATCATAAGCAAGTTCAATACCGGCATTAACGTATTCAACATTATCATTTGGATGAGTAGCATCGAAAGCGGTTTTAACTCTAATGTATCTTGTCTTAATTACATCCATTGAAAATCCGATTCTAAATGTAAGCGGGAGATCATATTGATCCATTTCAAATTGAGACGGAATGTTATTTGGTCCAGTAAACGGATTATTATCAGGATCATAGTTTATTTGAATATCTCTTCCGTCCATTTTCATTTTAGTGCCAAAGTTAGTAACACTCGCTCCAATAATTAAATCATTAAACGGTGTTATGTAATAAGTACCAACATCTAGCGCAAAACCACTTGCTGAACTACTCCAAATTGATTCACGAATGTACTTCGCATGAAATCCTATAGAGAATCTATCAGTAAGACTCATCGCAAAACCTGCACCGAAAGAAACCGAGCCGGCATCCCAGAATTGTCCATTGCCTTCAGGAAATTCAAACGTCCTAACTTTTTCCTCCGGTACCCGTAATGATGTAACGGTTATAAATAAAGAACCAAAAGATTCAATATTCAATGATGCAGCAGCAAAGTCGTAATTTATGTTTGCCAACCATTGTGTATGACTAAACGCAACTTGTCCATTCCCTTTACTAATCGCGAGTCCAGCTGGATTATAATATACTGCATAGATATCGTCACTTATTCCGACATATGTTCCCCCCATTCCAAGTGCTCGCGCGCCCGGTCCTATCTTCAAAAATTGACCGGCGGTAGTACCGACTTTAGTAATGTCTCTAAATATCTGTGAGTATAAATTAGTATTACTAAAAAGAATGAAGATACTTAATGTTATCAGTAGAAAAAACTTTCTCATACTCAGCTTTCTCCGTAAATTCATTTTCAGTTAAGTAAGGGACAAATAAAAAATCTGTCCCCTAAAATTATCCATCATTATTTTATTACAGCAAATTTTCCGATTACTTCTCCAACATTCGGAATATCAACATGATAAATATATACACCATAGGCAATCCTCATACCCTCTGAACTTAGAAGATCCCAACTAGCAATACTTGTGAAGTCATCTTTTACAATCGTATCAACTAGTTCACCGGTTAATGTATATATTCTTATAGTACATGTATGAGGAAGATTTCTAAATTGTATTTCTCTTTCACCTCTATTCGTAAATGTTCTACCAGGATTTTCGGAAATACTGTATGCAACGTACGGATTAGGTACTACATAAATATCATTTAAGCCTTGCTTTATGACTTCATTTTTTATTTCAGCTTTTTTGGTGTTGAAAACAAATAAATCATTTTTTTCAAAAGGTTTTTTTGTTTTGATTTGGTATATATCACCGTTCTTTGGAAGTTTTTGAACAGGAGCGGATTTATCCAATGATAAAATTACTTCATAGCTGGTAGCTGCATTTGTAGCACCTTGTGGTTGAAGAACAATTCCTTCGCCCCAGTCCCATCGTTTATTATTTTTTTTGCCTGGGACTAATTCATCTATAACAAAAGTTGCTGGTGCATTTGCAGTTACATTAAATATTTGAAATGGCATTGCGAAAGTACCTGTTAATGTTTTAACTGTATCCGCAAATTTCCAACTCCCGTTTGACAAAGTATCCACATCCTTCCATCTAATTTCCCAATCGGCACTTATTTTTGTCCTTAAGCCTGCTATACCTATTAAAGCAGGATAAAATATGGTATCCAAAACAGTTACATCGCTGTTGTGTATAAACTTGGAATTTGCCGCATCAAAGTTCAATTCGTCATTCTGAACAAAGACTTTTAAACCATCGAACGTGGGATTTGCATCTTCATTATTTAGCAGGTGGCTCTTGTAAAAAGGATAATATCTGTATTTAATTTTATAGATATTTCCTGTAATGAGATCACCGTGTTTTACACCTGCGATCTGACCGGAAGTGTAATTTACTATATACTTTGATGGATCTACTAAATTGTTTGACTGATCATAGACACCTATACTGCCAATTCGAATATTTTTATTTGGTAGGTTAACAAGAATTGTATCCTTCGATCTAAATGTTGTTTCAACACCCGTAGAATCAAGCAAACTGTAAGACTGAGCTTCATTAAATTCAATCTTGTATAACTTATCATCAACAGCTAAAGGATCTATCACTTTTATAGATATTTTTCCTGTGGCATCGGAATTAATCGAAACCGGAGACCCGTCAATTCCTACTTCTGGAGAAACAACTCCTTTTGATACTGGTCCCGGTGTTACCTGAACAGTATTAACATCAAAAATTAATTTACCAGTTAAAGGATCTTGTTGAATAACTGATTGAGTTTCCGTTGGCGGCAGATCAGGGGAACCGTGATCGTAAGCAACTACAGCATAGTAATATGTAATTCCGTTTTGAACTGTTGAATCTACATACTCATGCTGCAAACCGGTATTACTACCCAAATAGTATTTTACTCCGCGTCCATCATATTCTCTTTGTGCCAATCCCGAATAACTATCTATCAAATCAAACTGTGCTCTTTTACCTGTGTTTGGATCAAGCAGCGCCTGACCAAGGAAAGGAACACCATTTGCATCAGTTATGCTATAAACATCAGAGAAATTAAAGTTCCTACTGCGGTAAATCTTATATCCTTCAAAATCCTTATCCTGTGTTAATGGATCAATTGAATCTTCAGATTTTGCATCCCAGTATAATTTAACTTTTCCGTTTTCGGCTACAGCTTTAACAATCGGCTTAGCGGGTGGCTGAGCAAATCTGTAATCTGCTTCAAGAATTCTTACAGAAGTAATGGCATTAAGAATTAAATCATCTTTATTTTCACCCATTATAATAGCCATCGAAAATCTTTGAGTCTCACCTTTTTTTAATGACATAGGACCGGTTGAGAAACAAAAAATATTGTCCCCCTCCTCTTTCAATAAAGCCTGCTCAGGGTCTATTTCCGGTTTGCTAATCCATTGCCAAATCAATTCATCTTCTTTTGGAAAATTAGGAGCGCCATATCTTGCGGCTGTAAATCCGGTTAGGCCAACCATATCTGATTCCGAAATATCTCTGTAACCAAAGTTCGGCTCTGATCCGGCCCATTTATAACCGGGAAGTTGAATATCACTTAAAGTACTAGTCTCTTCCTTATCAAATATTCCGTTGTTATTTAGATCCTTATAAAACGCTTGCGACGGTACTCCGTCACCTTCTCCATAATCGGGGCCCGGATAATTTTTAGATTCAGGCCCAATACCATCAATACCAATATCATGTTTTTCCGGATCCCAGTCGCCATCCTCATCCCCTGACCATCTAGGCTTTGGTGCACCATAAACTTTAGTATATTTTGCAACATCATAGATACCATAATTTAATGGAGTTGCAACGCCATCTATAAAAATTCCTTTGTCATTAAATGGACTTTCGTCTATTATTCCATCATCATCATCGTCTCTTCCATTTTTATCAAATGAAGGAGATTCTAAAAATTTCCAGCCAAAATAACCGGGGACTTTACCTCCCATCCCTTTGAAATCGGCATCCCATGCATAAACCATACTTCTTGCCCGCTGATCATATGATTCAGCAAGTGTTCCTTTTGGAGGGATAAAAAATGCACGGTCATCAAGATAATCGGTTGCACCTCCAACGTGTGGATCGCCAAACATACCTACGTAAACTTTATCCAAATCTTTTTCAGAGGCGTTTGTAATTTGATAAACCATAAAAATTATATCTTCAGCCATCGGGTTGTTGAATTGAAGTATCCTTACAGTTGCTTCTAATCCCAAACCTCCTTTTGTAAGATCACTTGGGAAGGGTTGATATCTATCAATAAATTCATAGTTTGTATAATCATCAATTGCATAAAAAACTTCCTCATCTGGTGCAGTTGCCATATCGCCCAAAAAAGCAGGCCACAAATATTTGCCAGCGCCAGGTGAATACCAGTTTTCAGGCCAAGAGTCAGGTTTCCCATCCCCATTTTTATCTTCAGCATTTAGGGAAGCTACTTTATCCTGGTTATTATCAGAGTAGCCGGCTCTTGGTAACCACCCATACTTTAATGAAGCATTTGGACTGTAATCACCTTCAGTTGATCTAACATGTGAATCGCTTATTATGTGTAGAGTATCACCATTAACATCTATAACTTCAGCACCGGCAATAAAACCAAATTCAAAACCGTATCCTAAGCCATTCCAAACCAAATCCTCAACGTTAGATAATACACTGGGGGCGCAGACAGATCCGTAATTATAAAGGATAGTTGTAATTTTATTACCTTTGATAGTAATATCTTTTATCTCCCTTTTATCTCCGGCAATTTTATTTAATTTAATTCCTTTAATCGGACCAAAAATTTTCAAGGATTGTTCAGGAGTTAAATTTTTATAGTAATAATCATCTACTTTGTCCTTTACCTGGCCAAAGGTTAATCCTATGAGTACGAACAAGTACAGAAAAATCGAAATATTTTTCTTAGCCATCATTAATATCCTATAAGTATTTATTTAAAGATTATAGAGAATCCCAGCCTAACTTCTCTAGGCCTGTTAACGCGTTCCGGACGTTGAGAATAATAATTATCAAGATAGCTCACGTCAATCATACCCTGATCGCCTCTGCTTATCCTGCTGCGTAAATCATTAAATTGATTAGCATTTAATTTTTGCTCAACATTAGATAACGCTTTTCCAGAACTTGCATAAACCGATCTGTCATTTTGTGTATCAAATAAATTATTTACATTAATTGATACTGAACATAAATTCGATCCAACGGAAAAGAATTTTTCAAATTTCAAATCTATTTCCCATTGCATTGATTTAGTTGCAGAGTTTTGTTCATATGTTATAGTTGATAAACTTGGTGGTAACGCTACAGTATAAGGTGTCCCGGCTTGAATGTTATAAATAACTCCGAGTGACCATGACTTTGGATCGGAAAAACTAAAAGTACCATTTATTAAATGGGATCTATCAAAACTGAGTGGGACAAGGAAAGTTTCTGTTTGTTTTCCTGCAGCTTCACTAAAAAATAAATCCACTTGAGGTTCGGTTCTGTTTCCTTCCGCAATCTGAAAAGTATAATCTAAAGTAGCGGCGAACATACCGTCGAGCGAACGTCTTTTAAGAAAAGAAAGAGTAATTCCTCTAACATTGGAATAAGCTAAGTTTGTTAAAATATTATATTGCCTTGCTTTCTCGGTATAGATTGTCTGAGTAAAAATATAATCGCGCACATCTTTATAATAAGCAGTGAGATCAAATTTAAGATCATCCGTTAATTGCTGCTGAAGACCAATTTCATATTGAATAGATTTTTGAGGATTAACATTGGGATTTCCAAATGTGGGGATAGACGAGACGTTAGCAACCCATCTTAAATCGTTTTGATATAAACTTGACAAAGATCCGATCTGATAAAAATGCCCGTAAGAAAATCTTATTACGCCTCTATCTGTTATCGGGTAAGAGACACTGAATCTTGGTGAGAGCATGTGTTTAACTTCAGCAGGTTTAAGATAAGCATTCATATATCCCGATAAAGAATCTGTGAGATTTTTAGAAAAGTCATAATTATAATCAGAAGCGGCATCAAAAAACTCATATCTCAAACCAATATTTAGGATTAAAGTTTTTGCAAGTTCCATTTTATCAAGTATGTAAGCAGATCCTTGAATTGGATTTTTATCATAAGTTGAAACGCTTTGTATTCCACCTCGTTGAATCGTAAGTGCGCGGTCATATAATAAATCATTAACACTTAATGATGTAACTGATGGAACTCCGTTAATTACTTTATATTTATAAAAATCCAGAGTAAAACCATCTCTTTTAACATTGTGTTTCCTAATTTCAAATCCGGCTCTAATTTCATGAACACCAAACATTTGCGAAACTATATCACCTTTAACACTAAGAGTTGTAGTAGCTCTCTTTACAATATCATTGTCGGTTCCGCCTGCATAATAAGTTGTATTGCCAATAGTTTTTCTATAAAAACTTGGCAGGTATCGCGGATCATTCGGGTCGGCATAAAGATAGGATTCTGCCCTATTATATGAGTATGAAGCTTTCAGCGTGTAAAAAGTGTTATTGCTTAAAGTGTGCGTCAAATCTAATGTATTAATAACTCCTCGACTATAATCCCAACTAACACCATCAGGATTAAAAAGATAACTTCTATCAAATGAACGTGATTTTGCTCTATCATAAACAAACTCATATTTTAATTTTATATATGACCCAAATCTTTGACTGATGTTAAATTGTAAATTCAACGAATTACTCGGATCCATAGCAACTAATTGTTTATCACCGGACGGTAAACCATTGCTGTTAGGGTCAAACGGATTGAAAAAATATGCCCCGGTTGCGTTGCCGTATCTTGCGTCAGTACTTTTAAAATTATCAGGGGTTAAATAAGAATCACTCGGGTTATATAATCTATAGCCGTAATACGTTCCTTTATAATTTTCAAAAACACCAGAGAAGAAAATTCTTGTTGATTGAGTTATCGGAATTGGACCGCCAAATGTAGCTTCTAATCTACCTGAGTTAACAGCATCAATTTTATCAAGGTTGTTAAACAAATTTGTTCTTGATGTTGTATAATCCCCGCCATAACCTTTTACACTAAAAGTAAAAGTCTCGCCCCCTTCTTTGGTAACATAATTTACAACTCCGCTTAGAGCATTACCAAATTCTGCACTAAACGTTCCTGTAGAAACAGATGCTTCTTGAACTGCATTTGTAGCAAGCCCGACGGCTCGAGAATTACCATAAGGATCGTTTAAAGAAAGTCCATTTAAAGTATAAGCAACTTCATTACCGTATCCACCTCTAACATGGATACTTCCATCATCACCTGTAACAACACCGGCCTGCAGCTTTATTACATCGCTTATATTATAGACAGGTAAAATATCTACAGATTCAGATGTGATAGCAACTGTGGGATTTGTCAAATCTTGTCTGATTAAAGGATTTCTTTCGCCCTGTACAATAACGGCATCTAATGTAACTTCTCCTGGGGTCAACTTAATATTTAATGTAGTAGTAAAGCCAACATTAACAGATACAGCTTTTATTGTAATTTTTTTATAACCTATATACGAAGCTGTAACATTATATTTTCCAGGCGGAACATTTAGAATAACATAATTTCCATCTAAATCTGATGCGGCTCCAGTAGTTGTACCCTCAATCATTATATTTGCAAAGGGGATTCCTTCTCCCAGAGTTGCGTCTGTAACTTTGCCCATGATTTTACCGGTAGATTGGGAGTAAGTGAGATTAGAATTTGTTAAGAAAAATGCCGCAGCAATAATTAGCAAAAAAACTTTCTGCATTAGTGCGCCTCTTCAAAGAATTTTAGACGTGTTGTTTTTAATAAAATCATTAATGATTGATAAAATTAAAGCAGATATTTTATTAATGTGATTGTGTAAAAAAATTTTAAAGCTAAATTTAGTTTATTCATAATGATTTTTAGATGTTACAAATTCATTATAAACTCGGTGAACCTCCCTCTACATAAATTTTTCACTCCTTCTCAAGACTAGAGGCTGTTTCAAAAATAATTTAATTGCTGGGACAAAAGACTTACACTTTAATTTGTCCTACATCAATTTATAATTTTTGATTCAGCCTCCTATCGAGAAATTTCGACTTATTATTTCAACAAAGTCATCTTTATAGACTTAGCAAAATTACCATAGGTTAATGTTGCAATATAATTGCCGCTTGCAACTTTAGCGCCATATTTATTTGTTCCATTCCATATTATCTTAGCGTTCCCTTTCTCATAAACTTCATTGTCAATCAGAGTAACCACTTCTCTACCAAGCATATCATAAATCTTTAGAGATATTTTTTTCTGTACAGGAAGAGAAAAATTTATTGTTGTACTTGGATTGAAGGGATTAGGGTAATTATTTTCCAATATATAATCATCAGGAGTTACAAGTTTGTATCCCTCATCTTTTAGTCCGGTTGCCCCGGTATACTCTAGGACACGTATAGGAATACGATAATAATTTATGACTTTATGAGAAGCAGCATTATCACGTTCCCATGATTTAGTAGAGTCAGCCCAAACATAATGTATTACTGATGTGGAATCATAAACACTTTGCTCAGATAGAACAATTTCCATATTACTATCTTTATCAATATCAACACCATCTGCAAAAATATAAGATGTGAACGGGGTCTCTTCCTTAACTGTATCAATTTTTGTCGGATCTAGTACATAGGTAGTATCTGTGAATGTAATTACAGTATCAATTCTACCATGATAAATTTTAATAGTCGCAAATACTTCTCCACCTTCACCTTTGTAAACTAAATTTGAGAAATAATTATTTTTATCTAATAAACTGCCGGAGCCTTTGTACTGAACACCGATTAGATTTATTCCTCTTCCGCCGCCGGTATAAATTTCATCTTTACCATCTTTATTAAGATCACCTTTTACACAAGGCCAGAATTCAGCAGCAGTTTTTCCTCCTAAAGCAGCTAAGTCTGTCTTTAAAGCTATTCTTCCAAATCTATTTGCTATATCGGCTGGGTCACTACTAAATAAATTAGCACTAGTATCTGCTGGTGTAAATTGAAATAAAACCATATCAAAATTATCTTGATACAATGTACCGACAATTTCATCGCGACCATCACCATTAACATCTGCAGCGGCCATACCAAAATAACTTACTCCGTCTTTCCCAGTAGGTGAATATTTATTATAATAGCCAGGTTTGCTTTTATCAGGAAAGGTATATGAATTAGGACCATTTACTTGAATAGCCCACATACCGCATTGATTCCAATGATGGCTAATAATTTCAAGTTTTCCATCGCCATCAATATCAGCAGGTGTTGAGCTCCACTGGGAACCGGTTGCCCAATCAATTCCATTAGAAGAAGTACCTGGACGACCACCTTCCATTACTAGAGATGCAAATCCAGGAAACTGACCATCTATTCCTAAGATGTAAACATCCCTATTACTATTTCCATATGAGTGAGTTATTATCTCAGATCTCCCATCCCCATCAAAATCTTTAACAGTTAAGACTTCTCTATTTAGTCTTAAAGTATTGCCTGATGTTGCGGGTTTTGCACCGGCAGCTACAAACATTGCATTAGTTATTTCATAAGCAGGTGTTGTTCCCCAGGAAACGCCATCCCACTCATAAAAAACTATTCTAACTTCGCCGGCTTGTTCAAAAATAATTTCCGGCATTCCGTCTCCATCACAATCCCCTACTTGTGGAAATCTTGGTGTGGATCCACTGGAAGTCCTAGAAACCGGAGATGACCAGACGATTTCGAGAACACCCGCCCCATTGTATTTCAAAACGTGAACTCTACCACCGTTTGAATAATCTGTAGCTATAATTTCTTGAGTGCCGTCATTATCGGCATCAGCAACAATTACTCTTCTTACACCTAAATCCTTATAGTAAGGTCTGTTGGTATCTGCTGTTTGCACAGCAAAGGCATTGTAGGTTGCCATTTTAGTAACATTAATAGGAGATTGTGCATAAAGAGAAATAACAAACAAGAAAACGAGAGAAAAAAGTAAAAATGACTTTTTCATATGACTTTCCTCTTTTATTAGAAGTAATATATCTTATTTGAAAATAAAGACTATCTGATTTAAATCAAAACAATTTTTATAAAATTATTTCTCATATTAAATCAAGAATTAATCATTCAAACGTTTTTACGTGAAAAAAATTCCCACAATAACAATTTTTCACGATTAAAATATTATTGCACAATAATTATGTACGTAAAACAAAACCTCAATTACAAATATCCTATAACCAATTCGATACTATTTAATCAACATCATTTTTTTACTTAATATATATGATCCCGACTGTAATACATAGATATAAATTCCGCTTGGATATTTCTCGGCATTGAATTCAGTAGAATATAATCCTGCCGGCAAATCTTGATTTATTAATATTGCAATCTGCTGTCCTAGTAGGTTGTAGATTTTAATAACTGTAAATCCGCTTTCCGGTATTGAAAATGAAATTCTCGTAATTGGATTAAAGGGATTAGGAAAATTTTGATCCAATACATATGATGTTGGTAGTGATCTATTATCATTCATAATATTTGTTGAAGTACCGGTATTAAATTTGAAAACTGGTGCTAATACACTTGAGCCGTAATTATTAGCCGCCATTACAGACCATGTATAGAAACTTTTATCTTTTAAGTTGTTTACTATTAATGATGTGTCCGTAACTACAGTATCAAGAATTGTTTTTGAAGGTATGATAGACAAACCTTCTGCTAATTGAAGCCTATATCTTGTAGCAGAATTTGATTTCTTCCAGATCAGTTTTGTAGATATAGAAGATATATATGTTTGATCAAGTGGTAACAATAATTGAGGGGGGATAGGAAATCCTGTAGTGAAACTTCTAGCAACAGAAGTAATACTTTCCCCTGCTAAATTTGATGCAGTAATTCTCCAGTAATAAGTAGTTAGACCTCTGAAACCTGTTACAGTTTTAAAAGTATCTACAATGTTATTTTGATTAACAATTAGATCATTAAAATTTGGATCGGATGCTATTTGCAATCTATTATAATTAGAATGTGCTGTGTTTTCCCAAACAAATTTAATGGTATCTCTTTGATTGATTGCAAGATCAACTGGAAAAATCACCATAGGCCTTGGCGGAATTGTAATTTGAACCGGAATTATTAAACTAATATCACTTTCATTATTGTTTTTGTCTAATGCAGTTACACCAAAATACATTGTCTGTGATACATTTTCTGTTTTTATTTCAGCATATGTGGTGCCTACAATATTATTCAGGTTAGAGGAATTTTCAAGATCTGATGGTTGAACTGTTGGAGTGGCAAACTTGTAAACTACATACTTGGAAGCAGTATCACCATCTGATGCTATTGATGGTGAATTCCAAAATAATCCGTCTCCCCGTTTATCAGCTAATTTATCATACCGTAAATTTGATGGTGGATTTGGTATTACGAAATCTTTCCAATTCATAACAGGTGGTATTGCTGGATATTTGTATAAAATTTTTAGAGAATCATAAAAGCCAAGAGGATTATTTAATGTTGTAGTAGTATTATAAAGAACACTTCCTTGGCAACCTTGATCTGTACGATTTAACCTAATTTGTTTTGGTATCTCAGCGGCATCGAAAGGTCCATTTCCCGATGCAATTCTGTATACAGCGTGGCCAACATACATATGTCTGTTGTTAACTCCGGCAGAGTCAGCCCACCAATGCATTAATGCTGAATAATCTGTACTACCACAAGAAACTGTTGATCCAAACGCCCAATAAATCTGTGGATTAATATAATCTATGGTTTTAGAGTGAAGCCATGCCATAGCATCGCAATAAATTGAATTATAATTATCGTTACCGCAAATTCCCACCGGATAACCCGGGCGCCATATACCGCGCGGACTAATTCCCCATTTAACATTTGGTTTTACTAACTGAATATTATCATAAATCATTTTTACTAATGTGTTAACATTATTTCTACGCCAATCTGCTAAATTAAGATTGGTTGGGTTGTATGATGCGAAAGTTGCAGCATCTTCAGTTCCCATACCATCAAGATAAAAATAATCATCAAAATGAATTCCGTCTACATCATATCTATTAACAACATCCATTATAACCGATAGGACATAATTCCTAACTTCAGGAATACCCGGGTTAAGAATTGTGACTGTTCCTTTTGTAAAAGTCCATTCAGGGTGTGTCCTTGATACATGATTTAAAGCTGTTGTATAATTACCAACAATTCTTTCTACCCGATAAGGATTAAACCAAGCATGTAATTCAATTCCCCTTTTGTGTGATTCTTCAATTGCAAACTGAAGCGGATCGTAAAATGGGTTTGGTGGTTGACCTTGAACTCCGGTTAACCAATATGACCAAGGCTCAATTGTAGAATTATACAATGCATCACATTCAGGTCTGATCTGAAACATAACTGCATTAATATTTATAGCCTTCAAACGATCAAGAATATTTATTAATGTTTGCTTTTGCGAAGCAGTTGAAGCCCCCTTTGTGGGCCAATCAATATTTGCTACAGTGGCTATCCAAGCGCCTCTAAATTCTCTTTTGGGATTTGTAGATTGGGCAAAAGCGGTTATTATTTGCAAGAAAAATAAAAGATAAAACAGATAGACAGTTCTTTTCATTTTACAGTTGAATCCACAGAATCCTTAAAAACGGAAACGAAAAATAATTTGTGAACAATTAAACTTAATTCTACTACACTAATATTAGGATTTTCAAGTTAAAATACATTTCTTTTGAAAATACAACCCGAATTTAGTGACGGTTAAAATCTATTTTGGGGAAAATAATATTAGATCACCCATTTTGTAATCAGAATTATCGCGTCTTAATCACCTAATAATATTTCCAAATAGTTGATATAAATATTTTTATGAAATAACTTTACTCAAATATAAAATTATACGGTATCATTATGACCACTAAAGGTGTTATTCAAATTGTTATCGTCTTTCTAATAGTTATCTCAGGCTGTACTACTTTGCAACTCGACCGATCAGAAAAAACATTTCCGAATATTCCTAAAGTAGAACGTGAATTTCGTGGAGCTTGGATTGCATCCGTCGCAAACATTAACTGGCCCAGCAGAAAAGATCTTACAACTGAAGAGCAAAAAAAAGAAGTAATTGGAATTCTTGACAAACTTAAAAATGATAATTTCAATGCAGTAATATTTCAGGCTCGTCCACAATGCGATGCTCTTTATAAAAGCAGCATTGAGCCATGGTCATATTATTTAACAGGCACTCAAGGTAAAGCGCCTGATCCATACTATGATCCTTTGGAATTCTGGATTGATGAGGCTCATAAGCGTGGCATAGAACTGCATGTTTGGTTAAATCCTTACAGAGCTCATCATATTGCGGGAGGAGAAGTCACAGAATTTTCAGTTGTTAAAAAACATCCCGATTGGGTTGTAAAACTTAAAGAGGGATATTGGTGGCTAGATCCAAGTAAAAAAGAAGTCCAAGATTATTCAAATAGTGTTGTAGTAGATATTATTAATAGATATGACATTGACGGAATTCATTTCGACGATTATTTTTATCCATACCCTTCTTATAATAATGAAGAAGATTTTCCCGATGACGAAAGCTGGAAAAATTATTTGAACAATGGCGGTACATTAAGTAAAGCAGATTGGAGGAGAGAAAATATTAATGTCTTCATTCAAAGAGTTTACAAAAGCATAAAAGAGATTAAACCGAATGTAAAATTTGGATTAAGTCCTTTTGGAATCTGGAGGCCAAAACACCCTGAATCAATTGAAGGATTTGATCAATATGATAAATTATATGCCGATGCAAAACGGTGGATTAATGAAGGATGGGTTGATTACTGGGCACCACAACTTTATTGGAAAATAAATACTATTCCTCAGAGTTTTCCGGTCCTTTTAGGATGGTGGAAAAATGAGAATTTGAAAGAGAGACACTTCTGGCCGGGTATTAATATAGATAGGGAGAATAACGAATTAAATAATTCAGAAGTGATTAATCAGATTATGATAGTAAGAGGAATGCTACCGGATTCACCAGGCAACCTATTCTGGAGTGTCGGCCCAATTCTAACTAACAAGGAATTATCCGATGCAATTGTAAATGGGCCGTACAAAAGACAAGCATTGGTGCCCCAAACCCCTTGGTTTAAAAATACTCCTCTTGCATCACCGGAAATTATCACCACTAAAGAAAATGATAAGATCAAAATTTCTTGGTCGCATGAAAACAAGAAAAATGTTTTTAAGTGGGTGGTATATTTCAATTACGGTAACAGGTGGGATTACATAATTTTAGATAACAATACTTTTTCATATGAAGTTCCTCTAACTTTTGAAATTAAATCCACAAATGATAATGACAAAAAAATTGTCAAAAAGTATGTCCTTAATGAAGTTGCAGTATCTGCTGTAGATAGAATTAGTAATGAAAGTATTCCAACTTTTCGTAAGATTGAATAATAAAAAACTTCATCTTAGTTATTAGAAAATTGAGTTATGATTTTTTTTTGTAAGTATACTCGAACTCTTATGGAGCCAGAATGAAAAAATACATAGGCTGTTTTTCATTAATTATGATTATTGCAACTGCGTGTTCTACAGGTGTTGATGTAGCGAAAAAAGATATGGTAACTACACCTATTAATCCCCAATACTTTAAAGATAAAATTTCAGTCTTGGATTTTGGGAACGAAAATTTAATTGTATCGGACTTAACTAAGAATAAAATTACGAATGAAATCTTAACGTTGTCAAAACAAAATCCTGACGCCGTTATTTTTAAGTCAACTACCTTTTCCAAATTAATGTTAACTTCTTCTAACTCAGAGTTCATATCCCCAGATATTATTAAGTATGCATGTGAACTAGCTCATAACAATGGATTGGAATTTTTTATTGCAATTGATTTCAACTATCTGGACAGATCAGCCGTTTCGCCTACTCTGACTGCTTCTATAAAAAATAATTTTAATATACTTGTTAAAAATTGCGAGTTTGACGGATTTTATTTCTACGGAATAAATTTTTCATCAAAAGATGATAATAATTTATTCGAAGATATAATTGTAGAGAGTGTTTTGGTAAAACCTTTTTTGATTGTAACAACTTCGAATAAATTTGGCGTGGCAGATAGAATATTGATTGATAAATATTTAGAGACAGGAATAATTGATTTTCTTATTGACGATGAATTTGGTAACTCAATTAATTACAACAAGGATATTAATTTTGACGCAGATGCAAAAATTCTAAATAAATATTTGAAACGATTATCTTCCGAACATTTCATTTCATTTAATTTCTCGGAAGTAACTGATAAAAATATCACTGAAGTTGGTATACTAAACGAAAACAGAACCAAGAATATTGATGCGGATATGAAACTGAATTTTATATTATCCGGAAATACTGATACAGTTAATCTGAAAATCGGTAACAGAAATTATAAACTTTCAACAAGTGATTGGGCTATCCCATATAATTATTTGTTGAACAAAGATAATACCGTAAGCCGATATGGGAACTGGGTAGAATTCAGGAGACCTTTTGCTAAGAATACAAGCAATGATATTTACAATTTACTTTGCAAAACAAAATATCCTTCAAAGGTTTTTATTAACGACGATTCAGTGAAAATTTACAAAACAGGTATCTTCTTCAAAAAAATAAAATTGAAAGAAGGATTGAATAAATTAAGAGCAGAAACAAAGACTGATAACGGTGAAACTGCTGTTTATGAAGATCGTGTTTTATTCCAGCAAAAAGATCCTTCAAAAATTGATCTGAAATTATCTATTAATGATAATTCTATAGAACCTGCCGAAAGCATTACTCTTACACCGGAAGACTTTTTTACGGTTTCATTCAACGGCACAAAATCTCAAAGCGGATTTGTTGAATTAACACCCGGCAATATTCCTTTTGAATGTCAGAGTAAAGATTTTAGTGGATCAAGTAATTATGAAGTTCAAATACCTTTGAAAAATTTAACTAAGAATCAAAAGTATAATATCAAGTTAGTTCTGAAATCAAGTGAAAATAATCCTAATCAAAATTCAATTGAGAAATTATCCGGCAATACTTTATTAATAAAAGATGAGACGGATTTCCCATTATTAACAACCACCCAAGATAATTCTCTTTTAACTTTCACTCTTGCACCAATAAGATTAGGTGCGCCGATAAGAAATGAACTCCCGAAAAATGTTATTCTTAAATCAAATGGAATCTTCGGTGATAATTATAGAATCCGTTTAAGTAATACAGAAGAAGGATATATAAACAGAGAATTCGTACAGGAACTTCCAAATAGTTCTGTGATGCCGAGTTACTTTATCAATCCTATTTCATGTTATTCGTCTGCTTCAGCGGATATTATTAAAATTCCTTATTTGGAAAACGTACCTTATGAAATTTATCCCGATCCCGAACAGAAAAGAATTATCATAAGTTTATATGGAGTGAAGACAAGCAGCACGTGGATTATTCATAGAAATAATTTAAGATTTATCGAAAATGTAACGTGGCAGCAGACAACAAAAGAGACTTACAAAATTTATATCAATTTGAAGACGTCAAAAATCTGGGGTTATGATGTAAAGCCTAACGGGAAAGAATTAATCTTTAGAATAAAATATCCGCCGGCATATAATGTTGAAAACAACTTACCGTTAAAAGGTATTAAAATTTCTTTAGAGGCCGGGCACGGAGGAAGTAATATCGGTGCGGTTGGTTTATCGGGCTTAAAGGAAAAAGAAATTAATTTGAAACTTTGTAAAATACTTGAATCACTTTTCAAAGAACGGGGTGCGGAAATTTTACAGGTTAGGGATTCCGATAAAGACATGACGCTAACTGCAAAACGCGATACCGTGACAAACTCTGATGCAAACATTCATTTAAGCATTCACGCAAATTCAAGCGAACCATCAAATGAATTTTTAGGAGCGTCAGGCACATGCACATTTTACCATAACTCTTTTTGGGCTAAATTAGCCGAAAAAATTTTTAATAAATTAATTGAACTGGATGTTAAACCATTCGGTGTTGTCGGATCTTTCAATTACCGAGTTACACGAATGTCTGATATGCCGTCAATTTTGGTTGAGCAGGCGTTTCTTTCCCATGCCGAGGATGAAGAGAAACTTAATGATGATAATTTCCGGCAACAAATGGCAGAAAAAATTTATGCAGGATTAATTGATTATTTAAAGTATATGAAAGATTGATCTGATAAATTCTTAAATTCCATTATCTTTTCTATATCAGGTAATAGATGGACAAAAAATATTTAGCCGGTTTAGACGGCGGCGGCACAAAAACGAAATGTGTAATAACCGATTTTAATTTGAACCCGTTGTACACATGCCAAGGAGGGCCATCTAATTTTCTTTTGATCGGGACACAAATAGTATCAGAAACAATTCTTTCACTGATTCTCGATTCCATATCTTATCTAAAAATTTCAATGGATCAGATCGCATCAATACTAATTGGTACTACCGGAGCCGGAAGACCAAGCGATGCTCAAAAGTTACGGAATGATTTTCTTCATTACGCTAAATCAAACGGTTATTTATTTAATTCTTTTAATGTTGATAGTGACGCACGTATTGCACTTGAAGGAGCTTTTTCCGGCGGGATTGGTTCATTGTTAATCGCTGGGACTGGATCTGTAATTTTTGGTAAGGATAAAAACAACCGGATATATCGCGTTGGCGGATTTGGAAAATTAATCGGTGATGAAGGAAGCGGCAGCACATTAGGGAAACACGGGCTAAATCAAATTGCAAAAGAATTTGACGGCCGGGGAGAGAAAACAATTTTAACGGAAATTTTAAGACGGGATTTCGGTATTTCGGATTCGGCTCAATTAATCACAGAAGTTTATAGAAATAATTTTGATATAGCTTCATTCGCACCCAAAGTTATTGAGGCAGCGCAGAATGGAGATGTAGTTGCAAAGAAAATTTTGGATGAAGAATCTGACGAGCTATTGCTTCATGTCAAATCAATGTATAATATGATTGGAGAAGAAACTTTAAAACTATGTTTGATCGGCGGAACATTAGCAACGGAAAATTTTTATTCAAAAATGTTTATTAAGAAAGTTGAACAGTATTTATCTAATATTAAAATCGTGTCGGCGGAAAACCCTCCGGAGATCGGGGCGGCGTTTATGGCCAAGGCTATTTTACAAACTATTTAAAAATCATCCACTAATTCCGAGAATAATTTTATGCCCATTCAAAAAAGAACTTCAAGAAATCCTTGGGCGTGGGTGCCAACTCTCTATTTTGCCGAGGGCATCCCGTACATATTGATCAATACCGTATCAGTAATATGTTATAAAAGAATGGGTATAGATAATGCTCAAATTGCATTTTGGACAAGTTGGCTTTATCTGCCCTGGGTTATTAAAATGTTTTGGGGTCCGTTGGTGGACAATATTTCTACAAAAAGAAATTGGATTCTCTATACTCAGCTATTTATGGCGGGATGTCTGAGTTTTATTGCATTCACATTACATCTTCCAGTTTACTTTGCAGTTTCATTGTTTGCATTTACAATAGGCGCATTTGTTTCAGCCACTCATGATATTGCGGCTGATGGTCTTTACCTGCTTGCGCTAAACAAAGAAGATCAAGCTTTCTTTGTTGGAATAAGATCCGTCTTTTATAGAATTGCCATGATATTTGGTTCCGGTTTTTTAGTTTATGTAGCCGGCCAATTTGAAATATCACTAAAAAATATTCCAGTTAGCTGGACAATAGTCTTTGGTATAGCAGCATGTATTTTTCTTTTAATTTTTATTTATCACCGTTTTATTCTGCCCTTCCCCCAAAGTGATAAGCCTAGAATTTCAAAAGATAGGACTCCCTACGTAAAAATATTTGCTCAATACTTTTCTCAAAAAAGAATTTTGGCAATACTTCTGTTTATACTTTTCTACCGATTCGGAGAAGCAATGCTTGTTAAATTAGCTTCACCTTTTCTTCTTGATAAACACGAAGTCGGAGGACTTGGTTTGTCAACTTCTGAAGTTGGAATTGTTTATGGAACGGTAGGAGTAATTTGTTTAATCCTTGGAGGTATTGTTGGCGGTTGGGTAATTTCTAAATATGGTTTAAAAAAATGTATATGGTTCTTCGCAATCACTTTGAATGTCCCGCATCTTGCTTACTTATATATGGCTTATGCGCAACCTCCGATACAATTAGCTTTTCCTTTGGTTGCAATTGAACAGTTTGGTTATGGCTTTGGCTTTACTGCATTCATGGTTTACCTGATGTATATTTCCAGAGGTGAATACAAAACATCTTTCTTTGCTATATCAACGGGAATCATGGCTTTGGGAATGATGCTGCCGGGATTAATTAGCGGCTATGTACAACAAGCGGTAGGATATAAATTATTTTTTATTATTGTATTATTAATGGCAATACCCGGACTTGCTACTTTATTTTTTATTCCATTTGAGGAAGATGAAAATAATGAGACTAATTCATAATGTGCTTTATAGGAAATTAAAAATAAGATTTACAAAATCATTTTTGAGTATTATATGAGAACAACAATACTAACTTTTTTATATTTTTTTATATCAGGTGTTTATTTACACGCACAGGAAGTAAGCATGAATTCAGCAACGAGAGTTATAGAAGAAATTAAAAATCAGTATGCCCCAGATACTAGGGAGGCTATTTTTACAATAACCACAACTGAAAGCGCAAACACTATTACTCTTTTCGGAGAGACAAATATTCCAGAAGCAAAACAGGAATTATTAAATAAACTAAAGAAACTTAATCTGAATTTTACCGACGAAATCCATTTATTACCTGAAAGAGAACTTGGTGATAAAATATATGGAGTAGTTAATATATCTGTAGAAAATATCAGATCGAATCCCAATGATAGAGCCGAATTAGCAACACAAGCACTTCTAGGAACACCGATTAAGATTTTTAAAAAAGCGCCGGAATATTATTTAGTTCAAACGCCTGATAATTACATAGCTTGGATTAGCGAATCGGGAATAGTTCGAATGACAAAATCACGGTTTTATGATTGGATGAAATCAGAAAAAATTATCTTCACCAAAGAATTTGGATTTTCATTTTCTCAGCCGGACATATTATCTCAACGTGTTTCAGACTTAGTTGCCGGAGATTTATTATCGGTTATTGGCGAGGATAATAATTTTCTAAAGGTAAGATATCCTGATAATAGAATTGCGTACGTTGAAAAATCAAACTGTGAATTATTCAATTCATGGTTAGAAAAAAGAAATCCAACAGGAGAAGATATTGTATCAACAGCGAAACTATTTATGGGAATTCCATATTTGTGGGGCGGCACTTCAATTAAGGGAATGGACTGCAGCGGTTTTACGAAAACAGTTTATTTTTTAAACGGAATAGTTCTTTCACGTGATGCTTCCCAGCAAGTTAATACCGGTACCTTGGTTGATACAAAAAACGGATTTGAAAATTTGCGTCTCGGCGATTTACTTTTTTTTGGTTCCCATGCAACCGATACAACGAAGGAAAGAGTTACTCACGTTGGAATTTATATCGGTGATTTAAGATTTATTCATGATTCAGGAATGGTAAAAATAAATTCTCTTGATAAAAATGCAGCGGATTTCAGTGAGTTTCGTTTGACCCATTTCATTCGGGCAAAAAGAATTCTAAATTCAATTGATAAAAACGGAATCTCCTCAATAAAGAAAAATAAATTCTACCTTGGAGAAATGTAATGAAACAAAGCCGTAGAAAATTTATTATCAATACTGGGTTAATCGGCGGAACAATATTAACCGGCGGATTAAATTCAAAAGCCTTTTCTAAAAATATCAGTATCATAAAAAAGAATTCGAACATGAAACTAACATTTAAACCTTACACGCTGGAATTAAAACATGTTTTTACCTTAGCAACTAGTTCCAGAACAACAACACCGGTAGTATTGACGCAAATTGAATACGAAGGAATAACCGGATACGGAGAAGCTTCAATGCCTCCCTACTTAGGTGAGTCTCATGAAACAGCAACGAAATTTTTATCAAAAGTTGATCTCTCACAATTCAAAGATCCGTATGAGATGGAAAACATTTTAGAATATGTTGACAATGTTGATAAACTTAACCCGGCGGCAAAAGCTTCTGTAGATATTGCTCTTCATGATCTTGTTGGGAAATTAATTGGGAAGCCGTGGCATAAAATATGGGGATTCGACAAAGACAAAACACCATACACGTCATTTACAATCGGTATAGATACAAACGAAGTTGTTAAACAAAAAGTAAAAGAGGCGGAAGAATATAAAATTTTGAAGGTTAAACTCGGTCGTGAAACTGATAAAGAAATGATTGAAACAATCCGCTCTGTAACAAGCAAACCAATTACTGTTGATGTTAACCAAGGCTGGAAAGATAAATCCTTTGCACTGGATATGATTCATTGGTTGAAAGAAAAAAATGTTGTTTATGTTGAACAACCAATGCCAAAAGAAATGGTTGGTGATATGGCATGGTTAACAGAGAGAAGTCCGCTTCCAATAATGGGAGATGAATCCGTTCAAAGAATTCCGGATGTAGTTAAAGCTCACGGAGTTTATTCGGGGATTAATATTAAATTGATGAAATGCACCGGGTTAAGAGAAGCATATAAAATGTTAACCTTGGCTAAATCTCTCGGGATGAAAGTTATGTTGGGTTGTATGACGGAAACATCTTGTGCAATTTCTGCAGCATCTCAATTAGCTCCCGAAGTTCATTGGGCGGATCTTGATGGCAATCTTCTTATAAAGAATGATCCTTTTGAAGGGACGAAAGTTATTGATGGTAAAATAACACTAAACGAAAATCCGGGGATTGGATTATCGGAAGTTTTACCGCATTAGAACAGTAGAGCCGCATCGAATGCGGCTCTTAACTTTTTACTATTGAGACCCACTCGGTGCGTCTCTACGAAAAATATAATTACTCTGTTACTTTCTTCAATTCTCTCGTATGCTTGTAAAACTCATCCAAAGTTAATTCACGTAAGAACAAAATTCCTTTCGCGGCTCTAATTCTTGGATGAGGATGCTTTAAGAAATAGTCTTTCCCCAAACATTCTCTTAGTACGTTATACTGTTCAACCTGAATTCTTTGAACAAGCCTATTGAATGGTCCATCATATTCCCAGCTTGGAAAACTCGCACCTTTTTGAGAACTAAAACTTTTCATAAATGTATTTTCAAGAATTGCGAATGAGTTTAGACTTACAGGAACATACAGATTGGCTTCGGCAGGATGGAACCTGTACCAAACATTTCTGTAACCCCAAACTTTAACGTTGGCATTCCCGGAATATTTTTCATAAAGTTCCAGCGCTTCGGCAATTGCCTGCATAACTTTATAATGTGTATCCGGACCGCTTCCTTCAGGATCAAAAGCTACCGTAACAATTGTAGGTTTTATCTTTTTCATTAATTCAAAAATCGGTAATACATCCCTATCCATTTCAGGTAATTCCGTAAAAATATCTCCTTGATAAAAACCGAGCCTTAAATGAGAGACATCTTCAACACTAAAACCATAATATCCCCAAAATATTTCGCTCTCAAATTCCCTTTGCATACCTTTTAGTTTTTGTACGTAAGCAATATCTTTTTTCCCGGGGTATTGAGTTCTAAAATAATTTATTAACTCATTTACTCTATCTTTTATATAAACAAGATTTTCTTCTTCATAAATTTCCATAATATTTCTTAACGATCTTCTGGCTAACGCTTCATTATGAAGAGTGCGGCTGTGTCCGGCTACACCATCCAGATAGAGCATTACATCCCGGTTTTTACCATCAATATTCTGGCGGTTAAAATAATTTGAAGTGAATTTTTTGGCGAAGATGCCCGAATTCAAAAAGTTTAACAAATTTTCCATCAACTCTAGCATGAAAGAATTTGTGACGGCAGTAAATCCGCTTGTCATATAAGAAAAATGATGTTTGTTTAAAGGGGTTCTTACCAAATGTGTTATGTATGGTAAGTATGCTAACTCGATATCATCATGATGAGGTGCTGTATGTAATATTACCTCATTCTCAATCAACTTCATTCCCTTCTCAAGCCTGCTAATTAAATTTTCTTCAATACCATTTGTAATTTTCCCCGCCGACTGTTTCAAATTTTTCAAAACTAGATCAGTAATTTTATTTTCTTTGAAATCTTCTTCATTCAATTCGGATAATGTTTTAACTTTTTCTACTACAAGATTAATAACACTTCGTTCAACGGTATGTTGACTAATTGGCGATTCAAGTGCAGCGTCCACAAATCGTCTTTCACCCAATCTTAAAGCAGCACCATGTGTTAAATAAAATCTTGCATTTCTAAGTTTCTGCAATGCAGTAGCAGGATATTTATTTGAAAATGAATTTTGAATTGAATCTCTAACAATATTTGCTTTTGCTTCTCCTGCGGCAATAATTATAGCAGTTGCATTGTTATTATAAATTATAGTTTCAAGTCCTATAGTTATTACAAGCCGGTTACGAGCAATCTCAATTCCGCCAAGATCAACTGCTGCCGCTGCTTGCGTTTCATAATTTGTTTGGATTAACCTTGTAGTTGAAAAATGATCGCTTCCCTGAACATTAAAACCGATGTGTCCGTCAGGCCCGATTCCGCCAAGGAAGAATCCTATTCCACCCAGCGCACGAATTTTCCTTTCATAGTTTGAACAATACTCATCAACAATTTCGATTGTCTCTTTTTGTAATCGTTCTAATCTTGAACTTGCCCATCGTGTTCTTAATGAAAGATCAACTTTCTGTTCGGGAAAAATTTGATTAAGCGGTAAATTTTCTGCTGTTGGGATTTCATTTATATTCATCAATAAAGCGTTTTCCGGATTTAATCCCCAAAGACGGAAATAAAAATTTTGTATGTAATAGTAAAAACTATTATGCTGATTAATATCAATCGGATAAAACTCATCTATTTGAACAAATCTAAGATTCTCAAGAGTCGGTTTATTCTTCGCATTTATTCCGACTTCTTTAATTAATTTTTGAATTGGTTGAGTGTTCCACTCCTTAATAATTTTTGCAACCCATTTAATAAAATGCTCGGGCGTTTTTCCTGTAGGAAGAGAAACTACTCCATCTTGATTTTCAATCACCCATTCGATAAAACGTAATGCTGTAAGTTTACCTAGTTCCGGAAAACTTTCTACTTGAATAACCGGAATCTTCTCAACCGGTTCATATATAAATTCTTTCCCGGATAAGCCAAGATAAGTTTGCTCAACTTTTGATTGAGGTTTTATTTGTTTTGGTTCTGACATGTATAATTCTCACAAAAATTATTTTATGTTTCCCGAACTTATTACCTGGTTGTATTACTTCAGTAATATTAGTTTTTTACTTTCAACAAAAGTACCGGATTGAATTCTATAGATATACATTCCGCTTGTTAATCCTTTTGCTTTAAAAGTTATTTCATAATTTCCGGGTGCTTTATCTTCATTTACGAGAGTTGCAATTTCCCGTCCAAGTACATCATATACCTTTAAAGTAACATGCTGTAGAGACGTTGCATGCAACATCTCAATAGGAACTGAGAATTTTATTGTTGTTTCAGGATTAAAAGGATTAGGATAGTTTTGTTCAAGATGGAACTCGCTAGGTAAATTCTTCACACCATATACATCGGTAATTATATTTGAAATACATTCGTCAAAAAATATTATGCCGCTGGTATTTGCTGATCCCGTTTGCACAACATTAATACTTTTAAATTGGATACTGCCTGTACCGGGAATTTCGTTCAACCATATTTTCTTTAATTTCCATCCTGTCCAATTTAGAGTATCAATCTTTACATTTTCAGAATTGGAGTTGTTTCTTGAGAACCTATATTCTAAAATATTTTTACTGTTATCTCCAAACACCCAAATGCCAAAACCTGCAGGTGAACTTTCCCCTAGTTCAATTGGATTAAATAAAGCTAGATCAACCAATCCGTTGTTACCTGAAAAACCGTATACAAGTTTTCCGGAATGATTACCGCTCTTCTCTCTTTCTGTAGTAATTGTAAAATTTGTCTGATCATTAATTATACCAATAGTATTGGGAGATAATAAAGGTGACTGCCAGACATTACTCAATTCAAATCCATCTAAAATATTTCCGGTAAATGTGTATTTATTTTCTGTCTTAAATTCTATGAAAGTATCTTGAGGGAAAGTTACATTTTCTACATCACCTATTCCTGCTTTTAGTGTGATTTTATAAAGTGTATTATTTTTCAAAGGGGCTTGGGGTTCAAATTCTATTATTCCAAGACTGTATTTGTTTGGATTTACCTTAACAGGCACCGAATTTCCATTAGTATCTGTTAATGTAACTCTGTACGCTAACGTTGAGGCAAGTATTCCTTTATCAAATTTTACATTTATTAAAACAGATGTTGAAATATCTGCTGCACTGAAATCCGGATAAGTAGAAATTAAATTTAGTTTTGATCTTGTTGTAAAGTTAAAAGAATTTTGCTGCTGAATATGAATACCGAAATAAGTTTTAGCTGCTGTCGAAATTGAGACTGTATATTTTGTACCGGGTACATAACTTACAGTTGGAGTGAAGATTAATCTTTTATAATCATTTTCCCATTTAAAACTACCGGCAATACTTGGCGAGATAGTAGTTGCGTTTTGGGTTTCGGTAACGTTCATCCGTATATTGAACTCAATAACAATTGGAGAAATATTACTAACCTCATTTAAACTATCCGCGGGTGAATAATTAACAATTACTGGCGGATCAAGAATAGGATTCAGCACCAACAGTTTATCATTAAAAACGGACTCGTTTATATTTACAATAGTTGAAACTGAATCTGTTTTCATTCCATCAGCATCAAAATATAATTTATAATTGCCGGGAGTTACATTATCGAAAAAATAATATCCATTATTAAATTCGTCGCCATTATAAATTCTTCCACCGGGTTCTAATCTTACTTTTATTTTATTAATAGGTTTATAATTATCCAGAGTTCCAGCAATTGGCTTATAAGATGCCGGTACAGTTTCTAACTCATCTCTTAATATTCCTGCCACTATTCCGTTTTGGAAGCTTCCTCCCATAAAATATATAAGGAACGCACGCGCAATTGCCCAAGCTTCATGTTTTAAATAACTGTCATTTTTCAGTCTCCAACTTTCCGGAGTGTAATCATGCATTGATCCTTCCGATAATGTTCCCGGCATATTTAACCATTTGAATACACCGAGGTAAGCTTGCCCGGTACCGTAAAAATCGAAATCACCTGCAATCATTTTTCTTGTTGTTCTATTAACTTTAAAAATTTCATCTGCAAGGTAATTTGCCACAGCAAGAGCATCACCATAAGTAGGTTCGTTTGTATGTCCTTGAAAAAGAATTAAAGTATAATTACTACCGCCTCCCCCTGCATTACTGTGGATTGCATGGAAGTAATCCACGTTATATGAGTTAGCAATTGCAGCCATCTGTGTTACAGGTATATCGTCTGCGGTTGTATTTGTCGTTCTCGACATAATTACAGTTGCACCCAAACTTTCAAGTATAGTTTTTAAGTAGAGACCTTTGGTTAAGTTGCCTTCAGATTCCCAAAAAGTTACTGTTGGACTTAAAATTATTTCTCTATCATCGCTATCATGCCCTCCATGTCCTGGGTTAATGAAAATTTTATAACCGGCTAATGATTGGGCTTGTAGGTTTGACAAACTCAGCAAAGCTAATACGATAAATAATTTTATTTTTTTCATGAGTAGTTTGACTATTCGTACTTTAGTTTAATTTTTCTAATCTGTCCGTTATCTGTGTTGTAGTAAATTTCTGAATTAGTAGCACCCCATTTTGGGTAAAGTGCAATATTATCTCTCTGCAATGTTAAGTTGAAATATTTTCCGGTCTTTATATTAGCTATATAAATATCAGACGATATAATAATCTCACCGTTATCAATATCCTTCATAAACAAAATCCAATTCCCGTCGGGCGACCATGACGGATAATTTGCGTAGCCAACTTTATTGAGTATTGTGCCATCTAATTTGGAAACGTAAGTTCCTCTTCCTGCTAAAGTAAAAAGCAGTTTGGTTTTATCCGGTGATAAAGAAGGCCAAATGTAATTCCCTTCGCCAAGCGGCTGAACAACTTTCGTAACTTTATTTTCGGAAAGCGCAATTTTGGTATCTTGAATGAAAACCACTCGCTCCTGTGCAGAAGTTTTTTGCATCATTCTTTGTTTTAAAGTTGTTCTTACTTCAGTCCCTTTAACATAATTTTTAAATGCGTTACTATTGTCTCGGCAAATTTGTAAATCTCTAACTCCTTCTTCTACAACAATAGATTTCTTTGCTGCAACATCGTATGAAAGCAAGGATGTAAATCTTTTTCCTTTAATAAATTTATCTTCTCTAAAAAGTATTTCATTGCTTATCTGACTATATCCCGGTTCGTAACCAGCACCGTTAGCATCTGTAATCTTTACAATTTTCCCGGTTGACAAATTCTTAGACCACAATCCTTTATAATTTTCGCCCGAAAACAAAAGGCTTGTTCCATCCGGACTAACAGTCGGATAATAAAAGCTTCCTTCTTTCGAAGTTGTTATAGCAATATCATCAACAACAGTAACATTTTGAGCAAGCACAGAAGCAACAGTTATGAATAATATCAACAATATTTTTTTCATAATGACTCCAGTAAAAAAAACTATTTTTTATCATGTATAAATTTATCATAATTACTCATCGAAGGAAAATTAATGTTAAATTAAAATACATTCGGTAAATTAAATCACCTGAATTAGTTTAATACTAAAAATTAATGTTTTTACCGTTTTATGAGTTTAATTATTCGGCCATATAAGAATTCAGATCTGCCAAGATTGTATGAAATTTGTCTAAAGACCGGTGACAGCGGAAAAGATGCAACCGAACTTTTCAAAGATCCAATGTTGCTCGGTCATTTTTATTCTGCTCCATATGCTGTCATTCATCCAGAACTAACTTTTATTTTAGCTGATGATGATATTCCCATCGGGTATATTTTAGGTACAAACGATTCAGAATCATTCCGTCAAAGAACTGAAAAAGATTGGTTCCCGCCCCTTAGAATAAAATATCCTTTACCGGATGAAAGTGACAACACAACAGACGCCAGAATTATTAGATTAATCCATAAAGGATATATTCCGAGACCTGAACTGATTTCATTTCCTGCACATTTACATATTGATATTTTACCTGAAGGGCAAGGAAAAGGCCTAGGGAAAAAATTAGTTGAAACATTTTGCAGCAGACTTATTGAGATGAAAACACCCGCTCTTCATTTAGAAGTTGGGAAAAGAAATACCGATGCTATAAAATTTTATGAAAAAATCGGTTTTCAATTAATCAAAGATTATGAATGGTCAATTGCTTACGGTATATTATTGTTAAATTAGGTAAGCAGTTAAAAATTTTTTAGGAATAATGATTATATGAAAGATAGGAAAAAGTTGTTTGAGGAAATTAGTTCCTTATCAACTGAACAGCGTAATGTTAATTCTATGAATATAGATAATGAAAGCGTAAGCGGAATTCTTAAGATTATAAATAGCGAAGACAAAACTGTTGCATACGCTGTGGAAAAGGAATTACCATTTATTGAAAATGCAGTTGAGATAATTGTTACTGCTTTGAAGAATGGCGGAAGATTACTTTATTTCGGTGCAGGTACCAGTGGAAGACTTGGTGTTGTTGATGCATCTGAATGTCCCCCAACATTTGGAACGCCTTTCGGTTTGATTGAAGGTTACATCGCAGGCGGTAATGAAGCTATGTTCAGAGCACAAGAAGGCGCAGAAGATAAAGAAGAGAATGGCGCCAAAGATGTAATCTCTGCCAAAGTGAAAAGTAAAGATGTAGTTTGCGGTATTGCCGCAAGCAGGAGAACTCCATACGTTGTTGGTGCAATCAAAAAAGCAAGCGAGATGGGTGCAAAGACTTTATACATTACTTGCACACCGCGCAAATCTTTTAATCTGAATAATGTTGATGTTGCTATCTGTGTTGATGTAGGTCCTGAAGTGATTATGGGCTCTACAAGAATGAAAAGCGGTACAGCACAAAAGTTAGTTTTGAATATGCTTACAACTGCTTCTATGATTCGTCTGGGAAAAGTTTACGAAAACATGATGATAGATCTGCAAAGGACCAACAAGAAATTAGTAGAAAGATCAAAAAGAATAGTGATGACAATAACCGGTGTTTCGTACGAAGAAGCTGAGGAATATTTAGCAAAATCTAAAGGACATGTTAAATCCGCACTTGTGATGATACTTGCCAAAGTTGATTATAATGAAGCGCAATTAAGACTGAAAAGAGCAGATGGTTTTGTTCGTAAAGCAATTTTAAACAGCTAAATTATTTTTAAATGCTATGACGAAACCCAGCATTATTATTTTCTTTCTTATGATTTCCCTCTCATCTTTCTTGTATGCACAAAATAATTTTATTGAAAAATTATTGAACGACAATAAAAATTTATTCGGTGATGTTCTTACAAATGTAGATAGCTTCGAAGTACAAATTATTTATACTCAAATTGATCGTGACAAAAATAATTTCCCGACATTTACTACTTACAAGTATAGAGTAAATCCAAAAGATTATTTTTATGCAGCAAGTACTGTAAAATTGCCGACAGCAATTTTAGCATTAGAAAAGTTGAACAATCTTAATGTTGACGGATTAGATAAAAACACATCCTTAAAAGTTGACAGCGTTAGGGTACCTCAAACACGTGTTACATGGGATTCCTCTTCAACCACAGGCTTACCTTCTATTGCAAACTACATAAAGAAGATTTTCCTTGTTAGCGATAACGATGCTTATAGTCGTTTGTACGAATTTATCGGGCAAAAAGAAATTAATGAGAATCTTCATAAAAAAGGTTTTCTTGACTTAAAAATTACTAACCGTTTTGCAGCCGGTTTTTCTGCTGAAGATAACCGGTATACAAATCCGTTTGAGTTTTATAAGAGCGATAAAATAATTTACAAACAGCCGGAACAATACAACAGCGAGAGATATTCCTTCGATTTGAATAAATTGAAGAAAGGAATCGGTTATATTGATTCAAAAAATAATCTAATTAAAGAGCCATATGATTTTTCGGCTAAAAATTATATTTCTCTCGAAACACTTACTGAAATATTAAAGGCAATTATTTTTCCGGAATCACGTTCTTCCGAATTAAGATTTAATTTAACTGACGACGATTATAAATTTTTATATAAATATATGTCAATGTTCCCGCGTGAAAGCAAACACCCTTCTTACGATTCGACCTATTATGACAGCTACGTAAAATATTTTATATTCGGCGATTCACATGAACCTATAAAAAATAATATAAGGATTTTTGATAAGGTTGGGTTGGCGTACGGTTATCTTACAGATGTGGCCTATATAGTTGATTTTGAAAATAATGTTGAGTTCATGCTTTCTGCCGTGATACTTGTTAATAAAGATAAAATCTTTAACGACGATGTTTATGAGTACGACGAAATCGGCAAACCGTTTTTAGGAAACTTAGGTAGGATTATTTATAATTACGAATTGGGGCGTGATAAAAAATTTCTTCCAAACCTTTCTAAATTTAAATTCGATTATTAAATAAACTTCATCATATAGTATAAAGACTTAAGAAATGGAAATTGCATGACAGGTTAGAATTTTATAGATTAATTTGTAATCAGTAACGGGAATATTATGAAATTCTTTTTAAGCAGTTCATCAATCTATTTGAGACCATGGCAGGACGAGGATATTGATCTTTTATATAAGGGATTAAATGACCCTGATGTTAGAGAAACACTTTTTACTTTTCGCCCTAAATCAAAAGAAGAATTAATGGAAGAAATGAAAAAGGATTTATCAAGTGAGAAAAATATTTTATTAACTATCTGCGAATGCTCTTCAAACCAACCGGTAGGTATTACAGCATTTTACCGAATAGATTATATCAGCAGAGCCGCAATATTTTTCTTATCACTATATGATTCTACTAAATGGAACCGTGGATATGGTTCTGAAGCGACTAAACTAATGATTGACTACGCATTTAATATCTTAAATCTTAACCGCATACAGCTTCATGTCTCGACTGAAAATCCAAAAGCAATTTCAATTTATGAGAAAAGCGGATTTATTCTTGAAGGTAAATTGCGCGAGGCAATGTATCACAATAATCGTTATGTTGATTTTGATGTGATGTCAATAATTCGAAGCGACTTTTATAAAAAATAATTTGGCTGTCTGTAAATAAGAAAATTTTCTTCACTACAAACCAAATAATAACCTGATCTTATCAAATTCACTTTCCGTTAATTGAATTAATAATGGATTTTTTTTTACGTCTATCCAATATAATAATTTCATTATCTGTTCTTCAGGTAAAGATGTGCAGCCAGATGTTGGTTTTCCAAATCCACTTTGTATATGAATGAAAATACACGATCCGCATCCTGCAATCCGGGGATTCGAATTATGGTCTACAAATATTCCGAACTTGTAAAGCTCGTCCTCTCTTCGCATTATTTCTGAACTATTCCAGGTTTTGTTTGTTTTGTCCTCATCAACAAAAGTATTATAATAAATTGAGGTTGTGTCATCTACACATTCAACCTTAGTTGTAACTTGTTTATACGGGTACTTAAGCCAACTCAGGCTCTCCTTCGGTAAGTAACCGAAGGCATACGATAGTTTAAAAATACCGGCTGGAGATCTGCCGTCTCCTTCGTGCTTTATTGGTCCCGATGATGTATTAAAATCAATCATACTATTGCCCCACCCCAGACCCGACTTACCGAGATTAACTGGAATATTTTCGCTCATAGTCATCAGCTTACCATCTTTTTTCTCGTAATAGATCAGATTCGCTTTAGTTGAATCCCAATCTTTGGATGTAACAATTAAAAATTGTTTTGAATTTTTGATGATCTTTTTAAGATCAGAAAAAAATGTAGCTCTAAAATAGTTGTCTCTAATTTTATCGTACTTTATTTTTTCTTCAGGACGTAAGACTGGGATTCTGATAGTTAAGCCGTCAAGTTTAAGGTTTTGGTTTTTAATAAGAGCTTTATTAGCCATATATAAAGCAGGCCAGGCAAATGGATTATTATAAATATCGCGTCTGCCGGCTAATGCCTTAAGCGATTCGTTTTGTTTTACTTTGTATGTTTTCTCAGATCCATTTCGTGATTGTAATTCAGTGTTATTGTTTAACTGATGAGGCTCACTTCTAATTAAAGTAGATGTAATGAATACTAATAATAATGTTAGAACTATTAAAAAGTATCCGGGTTTTGTATTCAATTGTTTCTCGCTTTTTTAATTTTATCCGAATGGAAAAGGTTAATTCACACTTTAATTTATATTATTGTCCTGCTTAAAACAACATCCCGGAAGTATTAACTGCTGATCTTCTTCTGTTGATGCCAATATTATCAATAATTATTTTTCAAATCCAGCATTATACAATTCATGTCTCAACAATAGATATAATAGAATACTACTTAACTTTAGTAATCTTAAAATCATCGAACCAGACTTTTCCCCCGTTATTTCCTGAACTTGAAATACCGGCCCGTATCAAAATTTTTGATGTACCTTTTGGCAAACTAAAAATCGTTTTCACATGCTGCCAATTCTTTGTACCGGTAATTGAATAATTTTGTGAAGTAGAAGCAGAACCAATCAATTTAATGTTGTTCCAGCATTGTACGTCTACGAACGGAGAATTTTTTATTCCTTCTGTTTTTATCCAACCTTGCAACTCATAAATTCCACCTTCTTTTAATCCGTCAACCCTTCTAATCCAATTGTAAAGAGTATTTTCCTGTGGATGGTTACTAAAGATGGAAATAAGAATAGATTGATCTCCAGTATGAGCAACGGAATTGTCTACTGATAATTCAGCATATTTTTTTGTTTGTTGTAAATCGTTTGCAAACCAACCGTCAGGATTTTCTCCGTCGTAAGTGTCTTCGAATCCCCCATTAATATCATCGCGAACTTTAGAACTGCTGCATGATTCCAATAATGCAAGCGGAATTAATATTATCAAAAAGAAAATTACCTTTTTTAACCGTGTGTTTATTGTTTCTAACTTATTCATTCGATTATCTCACTTTATAAGTTAATTCATATTAAAGAAAAACAACATTTTCAGTTTTATGAAGGAGCGAAAGAAATAGCAGCATATAATCCCGAAGATGACGGGTTATTAAAAAATTTTTACGAATTTGTTCATGCCCGTTTTGTCCTAATTTCTTGGCATATGCAGGATTTTGCAAAAGCTGCCTAAGGGCAAAAGCAGTTCCTTCGATAGTATATGTCAATAATCCTGAATACTTATGTGTAACTTGAAGCGGTATTCCGCCAACTGCGCCTGCAATTACAGGTTTGGATTTCCAAAGCGCCTCTGCAACAGTTAGACCAAATCCTTCCCGCAGTGACTTTTGCAAAATTACATTTGAAGCGCACTGTAAAGCATTTATTTCTATATCACTGGCAGGAGGAAGAAGCAGTAGAAAAATGTCCGGATCGTTGGCTGCAACTTCTTGAACTTCGGCGAGCACTTTTGCCCCTTCAGGATCATCGGTAGCGCCGCCTCCAGCCAATACTAGCTGAAAATCTATATATTTTTTAACAAGCTTATAAACTTTTACTACTCCAATCGGATCCTTCAAATAATCAAATCTTGAAATTTGAGTGACCAACGGGCGATTTTTATCAATATTAAATTTTTCTAAAACCGAATCTACTGTTTCCTGAGGCAAATCAATATTTTTTTCACTCAACGGATCAATTGACGGGGAAATTAATACTTGCGGAATTCTAAGCCGATGGGCAAAGGACGGTGCAGAGAAAACACTAACATCATATTGTTCAATATACTCCTTCAAAAAATTCCATGTGAACATTTCCGGATTAGAAAAATCCACATGACCGCGCCAGATCCATTTTTGTTCATCGCCTTGCTTATATTTAATTAATGCACACGGTTGCGGATCATGAATGAACATTATATCACCGTTCAATTTCATTTCGCGAGCGTTGTTTTCATTCGTTTGTAAATAGAGACTGATTTCTTCATCGGAATAAGTGACCTGCTGGCCGTGAAGAGCATTATGCATTTTCTTTGTTATCTCAAAAAATTTTTCCCCGCCTTTAATTACATCCCAATAAGCGTTTATTCCCAGTTCTCTTAGCATCGGAATCATTCGAGCTAATATTTCCGCCACACCGCCGCCTACAGAAGTTGAATTTATATTTTGAATTTTAATACCTGCTAATTTACCTGCATAAAATTCCAATTCGTTTATTACATCAGCCCCAACAAATTTTTCGTATTCTTTTATTTTAGACATTGTTTTTCTCCACCAATCTTTTTTCAACGAGGCGAATAAGTACTTCTCTAAGATTTTCTAATGTTATAGTGTACGGATCAATCTTCTCAAACTTCTGCGCTAATTCAGCTTCATTAAGAGATGCCGAGAGCCAATCAGACAAGCTCGGAAGTGATTTGTTAAACCTGGTTCCGAAAAAGTGGAAGTAAATTGAATTGAGCGGAACAGTTTTTAGACAATAGCGAAACTCCGATAAGTTGGATGCCGTATATTTAGTGGGATACACAAACGAGCGGACACTCATAAAAAGGAATTCTTCGCCCGGTGATACATTTGTCAAATTAGCTTCAATGTTCTGCATTAATGATTTTTCTATTACTTCGATGATCTTAAATTGAATTTCTTTCAAGGAATTCATTTGCCTGAGATCTATGCTTGCAACCATCTCGCCAAGCATTTTATCTTGAAGATCGTTAGTTATCCAATAAAAGAAATCGTTCGGAGGTTCGGGAGACAAAAATTCTCGCTGTTCCAGATAATGATGAGAATGATAATAGATGGACATCTCTTCAACCTCCTTGATGCCTGTGAGAAGTTCCTCGAGATTTTTGGCCTTTCTTCCGGTTAGAAAAATCAGATTCTGGCTTGAATAGAATTGAAACATCGCTTCCGATTTATTATTCATTGAAATACCTTTCAATTATTTATTGAATCAATCCATTCTAAAAATTTTTGTACACCGCGCACGTTTTTGACATAATATTGCGCGAATGATTTTCTTTTATTCCCGACATGAATAGTTATTGCTTTTTTATCTAGGACTCTGAATACATCTTCATCAGTATTATCATCACCTATGTATATTATGTTCTTTTTGTTGTCCCGTGCATTTACCTTTCTCAATATTTTTAGGACAGCCTTCCCTTTATTCCAATTAACATCAGGCTTCACCTCAATTATTTTTTTCCCGGTCGTGATTCTAATCTTTCCCTTGTAGTCATTTACAATATCGAATACCTTTTTTTTAAGTCCACGTATCAAATTATTCTTCACATTTCTATAATGAACCGTTAGCGTCAGTTTTTTATCTTCAACCAAAGCTGATTTAAGCAAATTAACTTCCCATTTCAGTAATCTGTAAATATTTCTGAGCGGCGGAATTGTTTTTTTTGCTTCCGGGTGAACCCACATTTTTTTTTGTTGTTGATTTGAAAACCGTGATTAGAAATTACTATCATATCGCGGCAATCAACCAACTTGATAATATCTTTGTATGATCTGCCTGTTACGATTCCGAAAGTAAAATTTCGTGCAGCTTTTAATCTATTGATAAGGTCCTTCACCTCACCGGAAAGAATTGCCATAGAAGGATTTTTTCTTATTGGCGTTAATGTTCCATCATAATCGCTAAGCAAGACTAATTTTGTTTTGGAAAAGATCTTTGCTTTTATCTCTGCAAGGATTCTGCCTTTTATGTCAAATAAATATTTTGCCGACATAATTTTTCACAGTCCCGTTTCTACCGCAATTGATGAAACCTGAAGATGCGCTAAATCGGCAATGATGTTTGCAGCCCATCTGTAAACATTTTTTTCTCGGAGTAAGCTGCGCATTCTTTTAATCCTTTCGGTTCTTTCGTTTGGTTTCATATTTAAAGCAGTAAACATAGCATCGGCAACTTCTTCTATGCTGTATGGATTAATTATCAGTGCGTCAACTAATTCTCTTGCAGCACCGGTAAATTGACTTAATATTAAAACGCCATCCTCGTCATCTCGCGAAGAAATAAATTCTTTTGCGACCAAATTCATCCCATCATGTAATGAGGTAACCATGCACAAATCGGAAGCTTTGTAAAAAAGATTAATCATGCTGTGGTTATGCTGTGCTTTTAGAAAAATGATAGGCTTCCAATTTTTGTTTTGATATCGGATATTTATTTTTTCAACCGTATCATCCAATTCATTCATTAATTCGTTATACCGCTTGATACGAGTTCTACTTGGTGCACCAAGCTCGACAAAAGTAAATTGCTCTAAAAATTCTGGATATTTTTCAAAGAATCTTTCAACCGCATTAAACCGCTCTACAATTCCTTTGGTGTAATCAATTCTATCTACACCTACACCAATAAATCTGGAAGAGCAACTGGTATGTTTATAAACCATTTCCTTCAATTCATTTTTCGAATGGCTTAATTTCTTTTCGTGCAGTTTAGATTCGCCATGATCAATACTAATCGGGAAAGGTTTTACTGAAGTAATTCCGCCGCCTTTTTCCACTTGGAATTGATCCCAATTTATTTTGGATTCTAAGTAGCGATCAACAGATTCTAAAAAATTATTGCAATGAAATTGAATATGAAAACCGATAAGGTCGGCACCCAAAAGCCCAAGGAGGATTTCTTTTTGCCAAGGACAAATTCCAAACACTTCTGGGTTCGGCCACGGAATATGCCAGAATAATGCAACGTGTGCATCGGGTCTCTTTGATTTAATCAACGCCGGCAAAAGTGCAAAGTGATAATCCTGGATTAATATAAGCGGTTTGGTTTCATTTTTAATTTCATCTAAAACAGCTTCTGCAAATTTTTGATTAACTGTTTGATATTGAATCCAATCTTCCAAACGAAAAGTCGGACGGGTGTGAGTAATATGACAAAGCGGCCAAATTCCTTCATTTGAAAATCCATAGTAATATCCTTCTTCTTCTTCCTTCGACAAAAATATTCTTCGTAATTCATAAGCAGGATCTTCCGGCGGAACTGAAATCTTTCCGTTACCGTTTAAAGTTTCTGCGTCTGCACTGCCGCTTCCGTGAGCAATCCAAATTCCTCCACAAGCTTTAAGAATGGGATCAATTGCTGTTACCAATCCGCCAGGTGGAATTATACACTCAATATTGCTACCCTGCTTAACATGCATATACGGTTCACGGTTGGAGACTACAATTAGGTTTTTATTGCCCACTTCTTTTCTAACGTACTCTTTCAATCTTTCAGCTGTCCAGATTGATTCAGATTCCAATCTTAAGCGTGCTTCAATTTCTGCACTTGAACGCGCAGCAGCTAAACTATTTGCCATAAGCGCCGCTTCATCTGTAAGCGATTTGAATATATCTATGCTTGGCATTTTTATTTGATGACCTGTTTTCCCGGTTCTCATATTTTTCATCCAGCCAACCACAATTGTAATTGGTTTAACAATATTTAAGCGTACCACAAGAATCGTAGTAAAAACAATCAACAGTATTTGTGTTAGCAAGTGAATAAAATTAGTCTGCCAAATATTATTTATGCTTGCGTTAATATTTGATTCGTCATGTATAATCAACGCAGCGCCTATTATTTTATTCTGGTAGTTGAGCGGCGCTACAAAAAAATGGATTGATTTTCCTTCCGCCGATGTTAATCCGGATATTCTTTTTTTTAAGTTTATTGATTCACAGATATGCGTTATTGAATCGGGAAGGTTTGACAAACTAAAATTCGTAGAGACTAAACGATTCCCTTTGTTGTCATACAGAGCAACTACAAGCGAGCTGTCATAATTTATAAAACTTTGGATCTGGTTTTTGAATAAACTTGGCGAGTCTATTTTCAGCAGAGCATTTGAAGAGTCTTCTAAACTTTCCGCTAAGATTGCTGCGCGGATTTCCAACTCACGGGATAACCGTTCTTTTTCCTGGCGTACTTCATAGAATGTAAAAATTGATACAACAATTGTTGTCGCTAGTACGAGCGAAACTGTTAGGTTCAATGTTATTTTCATCAATGTTCCTTTCTAGGATGTTCGCTGAAAGCGGCGTGTGTTTTTAACAGTATCAGTTTTTCAGATGCTTCTCCTATTGGGAAGTGAGGCAAATTTTGTATTGAGAATTGTGAGGAAAAGAAATTATAACTTGATGCAAACGGGAAATACGAGGGCGATCGTTCAGACCACCCTTTAAAAACATTTACATTATACAATTAATTCAGGAAACAATTCGCTTTAATGCGTACTCTGTGCTTGTGTTTGAGTAGGTGGAGCCGGTTTATAATTTCTTCTGATCTTATCATATTTTGTCATTTCATCATCGGATAATTGCGGAATGTTAAATACCTGTTTCGGGAAAATCAGATCGGGATTTTTAATCTGGTCTCTGTTAGTTTTATAAATAACCGGCCAGGCAAATGGATTAGAATAATGTTCTTTTTTCTTTGCTATGTTCCATAAGCAATCGCCTCTTACAACCAAATAGCTGATCTCTTTTGGTTTTTCCTCCCATGCATCAAGTTTTCTCTGTAATTGATCGTGAACAGTAGTAAAGAATTCCGGAAGCGCGCTGATCTTATTTTTTTTCATAGCGTCAAGTTCCGCTTGCCTATCCGCTTTAGGTGCCTGCTGTGCGTCAATTTTACCGCTCAGCTCGCTAAGTTGCTTTCTAAAATTATCAACATCCTTTTTTGTTACGCCAAGCATTGTGTAAATGCCGTTGATGCAATCTTCGTACGTTTGTAAACTGTTTCTTGTCTTTGTCAGGTTCGCAATTTCACTTTTCAGTGCGGTTAAAGTGCTATTAAGAGAAGTTTTCTGAACAGTCAATTGTTCCATTTCATTTTTCCACTCATCTTTCGTCATATCTTCCGTTCTTTGCGCAAATATTTTTGCCGAGAAGAATACAAAGACGAATAACAATAATAAATTTTTATAGGCTTTCATTTATTCTCCTTTGTGTTGTTAAACTTTTCTATTAATGATTGATCTTATCTAAGTTTTTTTGTGTCTCAGCTTTTAATTTTGCGCATTCATCCAGCTTAGAATTCTTTTCCGCAATCTCTTTTACAAGTGACGCTTTTTGACTATTAAGTGTAGCAATTTCACTATCTAATGATTTTACCTCGGCACGCAGAGATTCTAACTCAGCTACTTGCTCCTCGGAAATACCACTGCACCCTGTTGTAACTGCCGTAAAGGTTAAAAATACAATTGCCATTATTGTTCTAATTGGTTTCTTCAACATAAATCCTCCGCTGTTTTATTTTAGAATAACTTTGTTTAAGAAATTTCAGAAATTTATTTTATTTTGATTTTACTTTTCAAATCAACATGTACAAAACGATTCTGCCACAATACATTTAGAAGTAAAACCTTGCGCCAATTCCCGCATCAATACCAAAACCGGTTGAGTTCACAAGTAAAAGTGTTGGCACAACTTCAACAAAAATATCCAACGGGGTTGAACGCGGAAGCCATGCAATTCCTAAAATACCTCTTACACCAAATGTTCCGCTGTATTCCGGACCTGTAACGATCCTTCCTCCAATTCCATAAAATAACGGAAACTCGCCACTGTAACTTATTGCGTTGAATGAATGCCAGAGATAATCAACATGAATATGTGATCTGGTTACTCTATTATAATCGGGATCGAAACCGTTGAAACGGTATCCTTGTACCGACCAGCCTAATCCGAAAGCCAGTGCATTATTATTAGATGTCCACAACTTTGCACTTAACCCTGTAGGCTCCCCTACAATGACCCCAAGACCAAATTTTCTACTTTGAGCTTGAGCTGATGAAAATGACAACATAAGAAAAACAAATAATAACATATAAACGGAATATTTCATTATCTCACCATTAATAATTTTTAAATATCTTTATTAGAAGATGGGGATAAGCTTTTCGGCCTATCCCCCATCTAAAAAATTCTTTCTTGAAGAAATTATTTGAGAAGAAGCATTTTCTTTACCGCAACAAAATTACCTGCTTTCAATCTGTATAAATATACTCCGGAAGTTAATTTGGAAGCGTTGAACTTAACAATATGTGAACCGGCACTCATCTGTCCGGATACAAGTGTTGCTACTTCCTGTCCGATGATATTATAAACCACTAAGCTTACAACTTCCTGTTTTTCCAAAGTAAACGTAATATCGGTAGATGGATTGAACGGATTAGGATAATTCTGTTTCAATTCATAAGCAACAGGAACGCCTTGATCGCTCTTATCGTTAACTGCAGTTACAGAAGAAGATATTTGCTGTACTTGTACCGCTTTCAAATTCCCGTTTTGATCTTGTTCTGCCCAAACAGTTACACTTTGGCCAACCTGAATCGAGGCAGATTGAACCGGAGTATATGTCGAGCTAATAAATACTGTCTTACTGCTTAAAGAAAACGATGGTATTGAAAGTCGGATATTGCTTGAACTCGCGGCAGTAACCACTCCATTGAACTGAACACTATGTGGATCACTTTCGATTTCAACTTTTACTGCAAGATTTTCGTTCAATACTGTTTTTACATATGTTACTTCAACAAACTGATTTATCTTAAGACTATCGAAAGAAACAGCATTATCAAACTCATCATAATAAACCGTATTCTGATCGGTCTTGAATGTTAAACCTGCAACAAAGAATTGAGATCCGCTCAGAGAATCAACTTTACCGAATACTTCAAATTCATGATCTGGATGAACTTTAATTAATTTTGCCGTTAACACGCCGCTTGTGTTCAAAGCTCCTTTTACTTCAACTTTTAATCCTAAAGTTAGACTTGCAAAAGTTATTACACCTGTTCCATGTCCGACTACAAGAGTTGATGAATCCACTGCAAAAGTTTTGCCCATGACTGTTATAGAACTCATAGTTAAATTCTCTATTGTTCCTTCAACAATAACAGTAGGCCGCCAGAAATTTCTAGAAGTAACTCTAAAGGCATAATATTGATTTCCGCTAAGCGTAGCTTTAACGGTAACGATTTGTCCGACCTTTAAATCACTATATGTTATTGTGTTCTTATTATTATCAGCGAACTCCGTGTTCTGATCTGTAAGAAAAACGACACCTTTAACAGTAATTGTACTTCCACCAAGCACTTCTATTGCGCCTGTAACATTTAGGTCGGCATTATTATTTGCTCTAACTTTTATAAATGATGCGTAATAGACACTGCTTTGTAAGCTTGCTTTAACAACAACAAAAGTTCCCACAGTCAAATCAGCAAAAGAAATACTTTGCTTAAACTGATTGAAAATTTTAGTTTGACTGTTGACAAAGATTTGATAGCCGCCAACTAAAAAGTTATCAGAATTTACAACATCAATAAGTCCTGCAACTTCAAGTTCATTTTCCGAATCCACATTTTCTAATTTAATTCTTGTTGCCTTATAAGTAGAATCACCCAATAGAATAGCCTTAACCTCAACTCTGTCGCCTATTTTCAATTCGGAGAAACTAAGAACGGCTCCATCGTGAGCATATATTACAGTGCTGGAATCAACTTTAAAAACAATCATGTTTACTGTTAGACTAGTGGAATCAATTGCACTAATTGTTCCTTCAACTTCCAGTTCCTTTGTTTCTAACTCCTCATTTTCAACACGAATATATAAAGCTAAATATGTTGAATCTTGTCTTAAGAATCCCCTCACTTCCACATTGTCGCCTACTTTTAGATCGCTGAAAAGTAGAACGCCTTTATCGTGTGAAAGAATAATGGTTGAACTATCAACAAAGAATTCAACATCGTTCACTTTTATTGAATTACTTGTTAATACCTGTATTTTTCCTTCCAATTCAATTTCTTGACGGGTATTTCCTGTCATTACAATTATTGCGACAGCAGTAAGTTGCCCGCCGGTTGATTGAGTTGCTTTTACTAAAACACTATCTCCAACTTTTAAGTCGGCAAAACTTAATGCCGCATGAAATTGAGTGAAAATAATTGTATTAGTATCTACAAAAACTTCATTCCCATTAACTGTTAATGAATTCGTTGTAAGCGCAGTAATCTTTCCGTGCAATTCTAGATGAATATTTGTCGTCATTAAACGAATCTTAGATGCAACTAAAGTTCCGCCTGTCCCGGATTCTCCTTCAACTCTAACAAAGTTGCCAACCTTAAGACTATCGAACGATAAAGTACTGTTCATACTTCCGCTTATTTGTGTTGAAGTTGTAACAAGGAATTCCATATTATTAACTGTGATACTCGAATCGGTCTTTACTTGAACTGAGCCTGTTACTTCCACTTTACCGCTAGCTTTAATTTGCTGCGGTACTAAAAACAGAAAAGAAATAACCAGAAGAGCAAACACACTTCCGATTTTTCTACTTATCGAATTATATATTTTTGACATTGTAAAAATCTCCTAAAAAAAATTATTCCTTTAGTTTTTTAGATTTCAGTCAATAAAGATGGAACCGGCTTCCCGGTCCCATCACAAAGCACTTAGTTCATATTTGACAATATTAGAATTTGAGATGCAGCATTCACTTGCGCAGATGATGCACCGACTAAAGCAACTTGTGTAGATGATTTAACAGAATTGAAAAACGTTACATAAGCGTTGATAATTACATCAAGTGAAATAGTTCCGCTCAGAGAAACGTTTAGAATTGATTTAGCTGATGCCGCTGAGTTAATACTAGTATCAACTGTTTCAATTGTGCTTGCGTAAGAAGATAATGTAATTTTTAGTTGAGCTTTTATAGATGAATGATATTGAACGAACGCATCAGCCATTGAGTTCAAGTCTGTAGAGGCAGAAATTGAACTATACAATGTTGCGCCGGCAGCAGCTACAGCACTGATTTGTGCATCTGTTGCCCCAGCTGCTTGGAATTGCTGCTTCATTGCGGCATTTAGAACAAATGCATATCTCTTGCTAAAACATTTGGCTATTGCCAATCTTCCATTTGCGCTCATTGTAGTTGTCGCATTAACAAAGGTAGTTACACCTATTCTCATCAGCTCGGCATATACGCTTGCGTTTACACTGCTATTAGTAAAAACAGATTCTTCATAATCGTTAATATCGTTCTCTGCTTCATCTTCAGTATCGCCTGAATTATATAACGCTACATCTAATTTGGCTTTTGCTTCTGCTTTTGCGTGCATCATAGCTTGAATTTGACTGCTTGTTAATCCGAAGTAAGAATTTCCCGCAGCTTGTGCAGAAGCTTGAGACTGTGCCTGCAGTGCGTTAATAAAATCGGTTTCTGCTTGTGCATTGCCACTGATATGAAGTGCAGCCTGTGCATTTAGTAAAATTTTCAGATCTGCAGCATCAATATTATCAGCGCGTCCTTGGCTTACCAGTTTGATATAAAGATTTGTTTCTGTTGTGGATTCCGCACACAGAGGCGGGGCATAGACAGTACTTCCGCTTTGAACTGTTGAAGAAACAATTGCTCTCCATTCAGCTGCGCCTTGAGTTGCGACTACAACAAGATTGGCTGTACCACTAAGGTTTGTTTCTACAACAAATTTTCCTGCAATATCAGTCTGAACAGTTTGAGTTGAAACTGTCTTTAATGAACCATCAGCTTGAACTTGAGCCAATGTTACTGCTGCACCTTGAACCGGTGCATAAGTTGTTTCAACAGATCCTGATTTGCTCAAAGATTTAGGCATTCCACTGCTCGATGATATTCTGCCAGCTACTTTAGCGGTGCCGCCTCCCGATTCCATCGGGTTATCATCTTTTGAACATGAAGCAAGAAAAACTGAAGTTGTTATTAATACTGCAAGGAATAATTTGTTCCCGCGTTTATTTATGTGTAACATGATTACATCCTCCTTTATTTATTTGAAGTTGGTTTCCGTCATTTCAAAAAATTATTTTACTCTGTATGGTATACCCCAAGTTTTTTCTTCCACACTTGTTTCGGTATCATATACGACTGATCTAGGCAAAGCATTAATAACTGCATGCATTCTTGTTGCATGCGAATTTGTGTACCATCTTCTTTCGTAAACCTTTTTGTATTTAAGCCCTACTTGAGTACTTGATACCAAATCAAATTTTTCTTTCGTCCCGGTATTGCCATTCATCATTGCGCCATAAGTAACCGTTAAGAAATCAGGATCTGAAGATTTGCTTAAGATTTCAACAGTAAGTTTTACAGGCTGATTTTTCTTGTACCATGTTAATAGGTTACCCCAGCCGTGTTCTTTGAATTCGAACCCAGCTTCTAAACCATGATTATCCTTGTCGTCATCATCTTCCATATCATTGTCGTGGCCGCTATTTTCTTTCCCTACTTTGAAGAAATACGCATTCGGATCTTCTACAACAATTTCGGTACCATCTTGTGAAGTTAAAATTATTCTTAGTATTTGAATATTATCTCCAGTTGTTCCGCCGTTAGGAAGCGATATCGCATTGACTTTCCAATCAAGTGTATCGTTTCCTGTGTTAGCTACTTTTTTAAATTGGATTTTTCTAGTAATAGTTGATGAAAAACTTTTTTGAATTGTAGTATCAACATGTGAACGGATTCCAATTGTTGGTTGTTGGAACGAACCTTCAATTATCAACGTCCCTTCAAATGTCTGGACTAACGTTCCTAATGCAGTAGTACTATCTTTTACAAGAGTCAAATTTTTATCAACAAGTTTCATTTTTTGACCTATGCGAATTGGGTAAAGATCCTTTCCCATAGTTCCTGCAAGTGCCATTGCTTGTTCTTCATTATAATTAGGCGTGAATGAACTGACCGAAGAACTTGTTTCAGCAATCTTCAGAAATTTTTGTGTTTCGCTGCTGTTTGCAAATTGAGGATCATTAATATTGAGAGGATCTTTACAACTGCTTATAACAACTACAAAAATTATTGATAAGAGTAGTGTTGATAAAAAAGCATGCTTGCGTTTCATACTGCCTCCTTTAATTTAATTTGGATTTTGGTTTTGAATTTATATTCGTAAGATTTTTTCTATCTGTTACAAGTTTCTTCATAAACGATTTCAACTCAGCCAATTCTGAAGACTTATCGAAGAAGTAATTGACAGACATATTTTCGTAAATATTGATATACTGTGGGAGTTTGTAATTTGAGCAGAGAATCATAATTGGCCTACGAGGCATTTTTCTGCTGAGCGGCATTAATTCCAAGCCGGATGCATCGGAAAGTTGAATATCAAAAAGAATCACATCAATTATATTTTTTTGCATTATCTTTTTTGCCTCTTTCACTGTTCCAGCTTCCAATACCTCTTCAAATAGATTTCCCAATGCCAAGTACCGGATAAGATTTTCTCTAACAATTTTTGAACCTTCTACGATCAAAATTTTCATCTCGGTTATTTCTTAATTCTGGGTGTTAATTTAATCGCGGATAACTAGGTTGTATGCAGTGGTTTTTTGTAAAAGGATGTGGTCGGTTTTACTGCAGGAATACGGCAGAATTCTATCAGCATTTTCTGCGATCCAATCAAATTTAGTTCGGCGAAAAAGTACATATTAGGCGCTAAAATCCATACTGAATACCAGCACATTCAGTTTTTTGTTCGTTTACATATAAAAAAAAACATTTACCCACTTAGTAAACTTATGCTGTCCAAGTGACGGATAACACACGACAAAAAGTAGTACAAAAAGAAACCCCGCTAAAGCGGGGTTAAAATGTTCTCGGGAAATTAGGAGAAAATTTATTCCACCTTAATAGATTTCTTTTTTGTTTTTTGGAATATATAGACAACAACAAGAAGAATAATGATTATGGTTATAACATATACCCAATATGAAAATGATGACGTTGCTTCTTTTTTCCAAAATTCAATTTTCGCTTCAACAACATCTTTTTGTGATTGAGTCATCATATTATTTTCAATGAGAACGGGAAGCCATTTTTTTGCAAATGTTTTATAATAAACACTGTCGGTAAAGGTATAGTAAATATCCTCGGACTCATTTTTACTTTTAACTCCAATGTTTTTTATCTCTTCATCAATAAATGCACTCACATTAGTGACGAACAGATCAGCATTGTTGAATGGAGCTAGATAAATATTTTTCCCAATGAACAGATTATTGACACTTCTCCAAATTCCATTATTAATCTGATCGTTCCACTGAATGAATAAAGAATCTATTTGGGCAATTTCAGATTTCTTTTGTTTTTTGTTCAGATAGACACTGCTTAATCTTGGTCCAATTTGTTTCCATACTTTATCAAAATCGCTATACTGTTTTTTCATTTGGGAAAAGTCATCGGCCGTCATTTGAGTAACTTTTGTGAATTGTATATTATCTGCAATTGTTCGTTCAATATTATAGAACAGATTCGCTTTATTAACTTTTGACATTATAGCTTGTGATTCTTTTTGATTTAAATTTTGTGGAGATTTTATAAATGCAACAAGAAGACTATCAACAAGATCGCGGACTAGTAAATCCCGTTGGTTAATATTGCCCCTTAGTTGTGCAACAAGTCTTTTTAGTTCAGTAATAGTCGCTTGATCTTTCTCCGACTTTAACATTAATTCATTTATTTGTTTAATCAATTCTTCATTTTTTTGATTTAACTCCGTGACTTGCGTTTGAAGCGATCCCACTTGAGTAGTTAATGTGCTTATCTGAGTTAAATCTGTTTTTTTAACATCTAGTGCTTTTTCAATTTTTGCAAAAGCTGATTCAAAGTTATCCGGGTAAAGAGATTTATCGAGAAATGTTTTATTACCCGTAAAATCATTTCTCAGATTATTTATCTTCTCACTTATAATGTTACACTCATCAACGGAAGAAACATTTTTAATTGATTCTTCAATTTGTTTATACTGACTCTTAAAATTTTGTAAAGTCTCATAATCCGATTGTGCTAACAATAGAATATTTATTATAAGAAAGAGAAGAACACTTAAGAATATTTTCGTTTTCATTTTGACCTCACTATTTCGGCACCTGTAACCAAATATTTATTTGGTCCGTCAATCAATTCAACATATGCCGGTTTCTGATTGAACGCGGGCTTTTGCAACGCAAGTGAATCTGAAATACTTATTTTATCTTCCAGCTTCATACCACCTTCTACGGACTTGAACATGTAAATGTTCTTAAAACCTGCACCCGTGAAATAATAATGACCGACTTTGTCTCGTATAATTCTTATCTCTTTTCCGGAGACAGAATTTGAGTCTTTGAATTCCTCGTAGAAAATTGGTTTGACGTTTATATCAAAAGTATACCTCTCTTCTGATACAAATCCTCTATCATTTACTTTTAACACAGATTCTACAGGCCAGGAAAAGTCTGCAGGCTGTAACAACATTGTTGTGCAGCCAGCTACTATAAATAATGTTGATATAAAAATGATGAATTTCATAACGTTCCTCATCAATTGTTGGTAAAATATTTTAAAAGGCAGCAAAGTTTTAGATTAGTTTACAACCAAGTTCTGTTCATAATAAGTCCGCTCTGCTGAATTTAATTTTTTATTTTTATTTCAAATTCCAATGTCAATCTACAATTGGAGATCGGTTTTGTATGCAGTGGTTTTTTGTAAAAGGATGTGGTCGGTTTTACGGCAAATATAGATAAGGAATGTCTATTATGATTTATGTTTGCAGAGACTAATTTAATTAATATTTCTCGACTAAGTCATTATCTATTGCATAACGTATTAACTCAGCTGTGGACTTTATATTCAGTTTATCTTGTATCCTAGTTTTATAAGATGCAATTGTATTAACGCTTAAGCCCAATGATTCAGCAATTTCTGTGATTTTATTCCCTTTGGCTAATAATCTCAGCACTTCAAATTCTCTGTTGGAAAGAGTTTCATGAGATGAAATCATACCGGGTTTATCCGGATGCAAAAAAAGTTCTTCAATAAGTTCAGTCTTTAAATACTTTCCCCCTTTTTCAATTTTTCTAACGGCCTCAATAATTTCACTAGGCTTTGCGCTTTTGCTCAAGTAACCATCTGCACCTAAACTAATTGCCCTCTTCGCAAATTTTTCTTCCGGATAAATACTGAACATTAATACCTTCACTTCCGGGAAACGCACTTTAATATTTTTGACAAAATCCAAACCGCTTTTATCCGGCAATGAAATATCCAGCATTATGAAATCAATTTTCATTTCGCTCAGAATACTTTCTAATTCCTTTATGCTCGATGCTTCAGCAACAACTTTTAAATCATCATGTTTCGTCAGAATTTTTTTTAATCCCTCTCTAATAATCTCATGATCATCCGTTATTACAATATTCATCTCATGCCTTTCTTCTTTACAATTTTATTCAAATGGAACCGACAGATGTATTGTGGTCCCTTTACTTTTTACACTATCAATTTTTAATTTCCCGTCAAGGAATATTGCCCGCTCTTTCATTCCAAGAATTCCCATTGATCTTGTTATAACTTCATTTGCTTCAGCCATACCTTTACCGTTATCCAGAATTATAATATCAAGATTGCTATTAGATTTGCTGATTGTTACATCAATTATTGTAGCCTCGGCATGCCGAAGTACATTTGTTATTGCTTCCTGAATAATTCTAAATACAGCTACATTTTTTTCATCGTTAAAATTGAATGACTCTACTTCTGATTTAAAGTTACACTTAACATTACTCATCCTTTCAATTTCACGGCAGTATTCTTGTACGGCCGGTATTAATCCTAAATGGTCCAAAACGTACGATCGTAAACTTCCTGAAATATCTCTTACTGTTTGAATCCCCTTCTTAACATATTGCTGAACTGAATGTAGTTCATCTATAATTTCATCTGCTGTTGGTTTTTGATTTTGTTCCATCAGTTCTGTTAGAAGTGAAATATTCAAATTGATACCCGTGAATAATTGGCCCAACTCATCATGGACTTCTCTTGCTATACGCTGTCTTTCTGCTTCACGGGCGTATTGTATTTGTGCGGCAAGATTTCTCAATTCGGATTCAGAATTGCGTAACTGTATTTCTGTCTTTCGCAACTGTTCATAATTCAAAGACTTCGCAATCGAAATGGAGGCATTCCTCGCAACTGCATTTAAAAGATAAATATCATCCTTATTAATTACTTTATTTGCTTTTTTGTTATGTACTTCAAAAAATCCTATAAGTTCTCCGTTTGACCCGAATAATGGAGCAGAAAGTATTTGTCTTATTGAATATTTACTGACAAGTTCTTGCTCAATATTTTCATAATTAAGGACATTATTTATTAAGATTGCTTCTCTTGCCGAATCAAATCTCTTAATGATACTATCTTCCATTTGATAGTTTTTTTCAAAATATTCCCAATGATCTTTGTGATAATATCTTTTGACAACAAATTCATTTTCATTTTTTACACAAGCGAATCCGCCTTCCGCGTTTGCAAGTTGGATACTTTCGATTACGAGAGAATCCAAAATTTGATTTATTTCCAGGGATGAATAAAGTTTTTCACCGATTCTCAATAACGTATTAATAGTTTCTTCATATTTTTTTCTATCATCTATATCATAACAAGAACCAATAAAGCCTGCAAAATTATTCTCTATATCGAAATAGGGCATTCCAAAATCTACCATCCATCTGTATTCTCCGTGTGAATCCTTCAATCTATATTCAACAGTAAAATATTTCTTCTGCCGGAATGCTTCATTATAAAGTTTCACAGATTTTTCTCTATCATCGTGATGAAGATTTGAGATCCAACCCTCACCAAGTTCTTCCTCAATTGTTCTGCCGGTATAATTTAGCCATGCTTTATTAAAATAATTACACTTTCCATCCAGACCGGAACGCCAAACCGGAGTAGGAAAATCGTTTAGTAATTTCAGATAAAAATCACGGGAGTTTCTAATTTCTTCTTCACTCTTTCTTCTTTCTGTTAGGTCCCGTGTTACCTTTAAAAAGCCATAAACTTTCCCATTCTCATCTTGTAATGCAGTAAGTAAAACATTGGCCCAAAAAACTGAACCGTCTTTCTTAATCCTCCACCCTTCTTCCTGGTAACTTCCTTTTTCTACGGCATATTTTAAATGGTTTATTGGTTTATTACTTTTAATCTCCTCATCAGAATAAAAAATAGAAAAATGTCTTCCGATAATTTCTTCAGAAGAATATCCCTCTATTATTCCTGCACCCTCATTCCATGAAACAATATTTCCTTCGTGATCTAAAATGAAAATTGCAATGTCTTTTACGCCGTTTACCAAGGATTCAAAACGATTTTCAATTTTAGATTTCTCAACCACAGCAGCATACATTTTTTTATAATTAGCAAGAATACTTTTCCGCCATATGAAAAAGAGAACAAATGCGAACAAAAGATCGGCAGAAACAAACGCCAGAAAAACTATCTTGGCAATATCATTTACAGGTGCATAGAATTCAGATTTGTTTATTTTTGTTATTAAAGACCAACTTGATAAAGGCACATTCTGAATTATTGCTATCACTTCATCATTTTTATAATCTCTTCCATCAATAAAACCTTTTCTTGATTTTATTGTATTTGCTTCGATCAGAGCCTTTCTATTATTATCATTAGTTGACCCGTCTCCTTCAGTCAAAAACTTTAGAGTATTTAAATAGGCAATTCCATCGTTATAAGGTTTCACCAGCAATGATTCCAAAGTTGGTGATTTATCAATATTACGGTTTAACATAGGATTAAAAATACTGTTTGGATCGGCGGTAAGAATCAAAACGTTTTTCAGCTTAAAAGGTGAATTGGATGAATTGCTTAGAGGCACATAAAATTTGAGAAGTCCTTCAGTTGCATATTTTTCGTCTGAATCAGAAAATATAATTGAATCTGAAGTTGCAGAATTCATACACAATAACGAATCAACGTGGTTTAATCGTGCGTCTGTCGAAGCAACACTAAAAATAATTCTTGTATAACCGTCAACAAGGATAATATCATTATATTGATAATAATTCTTTAATGCATTAAACCACCTGATTAATTCTTTTGAACTATTATTAGAAGATGTGATTGATTCGAGTCTTATAATTAATGGTAGATCAACACGTAGAATTTCTAACTGAGCATATCTTCCGTTAAGCCATTCACTAACTTGTGATTTTTTAAAATCCGAAATTGATGTCAAGTAAGCGAAACGTTCATTAATAATTTTCTCTTTCTGGTATTCATAATAAGAGAATCCAACGATAGCCAGCAAAATGCTAATAATGAAAAAAAGTAATGATATTGTTGTAAGTGGTTTACCTAAAAAGTTTTTACGATAATTTTTCAGCAGATCCTTCATCATTTAACTTTCATATTGCAAATTAATATACAAACATTAATACGTTTATCTCAATACCTACCCTTACAATGTGATTGAAGACAATGTATTAGACTATATTAATTTCTTTTCTGAATCCGTTATTTATTATTTACCTTTGTATTTAAGTGTGCAGATATTAGTTTTTGTTATCCTTTAAAATGGGAAAAAATATGAAGTCATCTGAAATAAATAGTAACAACAAAATAAAACATATCTTTATTGCTCTCTTGGCTGTTTATAAACTAGATGAAGCTTCCGGAAAAGACCCGGATTATCCGGAAGATATTTAAAATTATTATTTAAACTACTTTTTTGAACAATGGAATTACTCAATAATTTATTTGACATCTTTCTTCATTTGGACAAACATCTAAATGAAATTATCAACCAATACGGCACATTAACTTATGCTATTTTATTTCTCGTAATATTTGCAGAGACCGGTTTTGTTTTTACTCCTTTTCTGCCGGGAGATTCTTTACTATTTGCGGCCGGAACATTCGCTGCCAGCGGATCGTTTAATATTCACCTTCTATTCTTAATCTTAGCCTCAGCAGCATTCATAGGCGATAATGTTAATTACTGGGTCGGAAGAAAGCTTGGTTCAAAACTTTTTGAAAGAAATAGCAGATTTTTGAAAAAGGAATATTTAGATAAGACTCACAAATTCTACGAGAAGCATGGGGGGAAGACGATTATACTCGCAAGATTCTTTCCTATAATTAGAACATTCTCACCTTTCGTTGCAGGATTAGGGAGTATGCCTTATGTAAGATTTGTAATAAACGATATAGCAGGCGCAATTATATGGGTTTCAATATTTGTATACAGCGGTTTTTTCTTTGGTAACATTCCTGTTATAAAAAATAATTTTTCAGTTGTTATAATTGTAATAATATTAATTTCAGTATTGCCTGCATTCATTCAATTTCTAAGATACCGGCAAAAACAAATTAATAAGTAATTAATATTAAATATTTTTACCCTAGGAGAGAATCATGCTCGATCAGTCTTTACTTGGTTTATTAATGCAGGGTGGTTTTACTATTTTTATTCTATTAATCTCTTCTTTACTATCTATAAAAGTTACTATAGAAAAATTCATCCAGTTTCATAGTTTCAAAGAGAAATATATAAACGATTTTACAGATGCGATTAATAATCTTGTACAACAGAGCGACCTAACCGGGGCAATAACTATGTGCAAGACTTATAGTGTTCGCTCATTATTCTTTAAGTTAAGCATTCCATTGGCTAGCGTGTTCAAATACATATTTAACAATACTCACCTTACCAAAGAAGAACTTACCGAATCAGCATATAACAAACTTGATCAGGAAATTGTAAAACTGGAAAAGGGATTGGGTGTACTTGCAACATTAGGCGCTATTTCTCCTTTTATAGGATTGTTTGGGACCGTTGTAGGAATTATAAAATCATTCACAGCGCTTTCTTCAGTTGATACTTCACATTATGCTCATGTTATGAGTGGAATTGCCGAAGCTTTGATTGCTACAGCCGCTGGCTTATTTGTTGCAATACCGTCAGTATTATTCTACAATTATTTTACAAAAAGGATAAAACTTACTTTACCGTTATTCGATGAGGCGATTCAAAATCTAATACGCACTTTGAAAAGCTCTAAAGGATAAACGATGAGACGATATAAAATAGATGAGAAAGAATTTTCAGAAATTAATATAACACCCTTTACCGATGTGGTTCTAGTTCTTCTAATAATTTTTATGATCACCAGTCCGTTCCTTATAATGGGTTCATATAAAGTTAAACTCCCTCAATCAACCAATTCTGAAACTGATGTTAGCAGGGGTGTTGAAGTTTATTTAACGGAAAACAATGAAGTAATGATTGACGGCAGATCAATTCAATTTCAAGATGTTCCTTGGAACTTGAAGAATGAATTTGAAAGCAAGGGAACTAAAGACGTTATTATAAAAGCAGATAAAAATGTAAGGCATGGTTCATTTGTTAAGTTGCTTGATGAACTTAAAAAAGCCGGAGCTGTAAAACTTTTAATATCGACAACTCGTGTTGAGACAGAAACTCCTTAACAAAAATGAATAATACAAATTGATTTATGTATGAACTTCAATACAAATACTTTGCTTCCATATTATCTTTTGTAATACATTCTCTGCTAATTTTATTTTTTTACTTTGTTGCTCTTAATTCATTTGAAAAATCAGATCAATTAATTGAATTTAGTTTTGGCTCCGGTTCGGGCGGCGGAGATAATTCTTTAATAAATCAACATGAAAATGTAGAATTACCCCAAAAAATAGGAGATGAATTTATTAATACGGAAAAGAAAAATTTATCTAAAGATAAATTAACAACACCAGTTAAAGGAAGCCGCACAACTGATAAAGGTACTGGTAGCGGAGACGGAACAGGAACAGGCAATGCTTCAGGAACTTCAATCGGTCTACCGCCCTCTCCTAAACCAAAAGTGGAAGAAATTTATTTAGTTGCTGTTGATGAAATGCCTGAACCAATTGGCGGGATTCAAAAAATTATTTCGCAGATTGTTTATCCCACCGAAGCAAAAAGGAATGGTATTTCAGGTACTGTATTCGTACTCGCATTTGTTGATGAAAACGGTTCTGTAAGAAAGACTCTTCTTACAAAAGGTATCGGAGGTGGTTGTGATGAAGCCGCACTGAGAGTTATTTCTGCTTCAAGATTCAAACCGGGGAAAAATAAAGGACGTTATGTAAAAGTCCAGATTCAAATCCCGGTTCCATTCAAACTCAATTAAGATTTTTCTTTTTGGAAATAATTCCATCCGAAATAAACCGGAATACCGAGTAACACAATAATTAATCCTGGCCAGGTATAATCCGGTTTTTCTATTAGAAGAATTCCAGCAATAGTTGCAGCAAGTATTATATATAAAAGAGGCAGAAACGGGTAACCGAAAGCTTTATACGGCCGCTCTGCATCCGGTTGTTTCTTTCTTAAAATATATACACCGATTATTGTAAGAATGTAAAAGATCAGAACTGCAAAGACTACATAGTCGAGAAGCTGAGAATATGTACCGGAAAGACAAAGTAAACTTGCCCACACTCCTTGAAAGATCAGTGCTTTTGCTGGTACGGAATTCTTGTTTAATGTTCCGGTAGATTTGAAAAACAAATTATCTTTTGCCATAGCGTAATAAACTCTTGCGCCGGCAAGAATCAATCCATTGTTGCAGCCGAATGTTGAAACCATAATTAAAAGTGCCATAATAATTGCGGCAGGTTCTCCAAAAAATAAATTTGCCGCCGCAGTTCCCACACGGTCTTCTGCAGCGAACTGAATTCCCGAACTCATTACATCGGTCCCATTAATATTTCCTACTAAAGGTAGAACGCATAAGTACGCAACGTTCGCTAATACATATAGAACCGTAACAACCAAAGTTCCTAAGAACAAACTTCGCGGAATATTTTTTTTAGGATCTTTTATTTCCCCCGCTGTGAATGTAATGTTTTCCCAAGCTACACTGGAGAAGAGAGAACCAACCATAGAAACAGCAATTGCAACAACAATAGAAAACCCTGTGAGTGATTCAACCCAATCAACTTTTCCGTTTGATATATGAAGCCATTTAGCATCCCAAATGTTTGAAAAATTTGCACTGATTGCCTGAGCATTGGAACCAATAAATAATCCAAGTAATATTAATCCAAATAGTGCAAGAGTTTTAGCAATCGTAAAAATATCCTGAACAAATTTTGCTTCACGAAGTCCGCGGATATTTATATATGTAAGAAGCATTACTGAACAGATCGCTAAAATTTGTCCTGCTGAGATATTTAATCCAAATGGGGAGAAGAGAATATTTTTTGTACCGAAAGAAGGAATAATTACTGCGGTGAATTTTGAGAATGCTACGGCAACGGCTGCAATAGTTCCGGTTTGAATTACAAGAAATAAAGTCCATCCGTACAAAAAACCAACAAGAGGATTATAAGCTTCGCGGAGATAAACATATTGACCGCCGGCTTTGGGCATCATTGCAGCAAGTTCTCCGTAGCTTAATGCACCGATAAGTGTGATGACTCCGGTAATAAGCCAAACCAATAATAAAATTCCGCTTGAGCCAACTGTTCTGGATATATCGGCGCTTACAATAAAAATGCCCGAACCGATCATCGAACCGATAACGATCATTGTGGAATCGAATAAACCGAGTTCTCTTTTGAAACCGCTTGTTGTTTCAGTACTCATCAATCTACCTTCAATTTTAAACTGAATTTAACTTTTCATTTACACATGAGCTACAAAAAAATCACTAGAACTTTTTCACCTCAACATACCATTCACTTGATTGTTCTAATGATTGATTTATTCTTTTCACAAGTTTGTGCGGATCTTCAAGGGTTCCCTCTTGCAATAGTGCCGATTCGAAAAGCTGTTCGGTTGCGTTCTTTATGAAATCATCGTTAGCATCAACTTTAAAAATTTTGAGAAGATTACGCACTAATTTATGATCGGGATTGACTTCAAATATTTTTTTCTGCTCACCCATTTCTTTGTTCGCCATTTTTAAAATTTTCTGCATCGAAGCTGATAATCCTTCATCCTTTGAAACAATACAAGAAGCGCTGTCAACTAACCGGTTGGATTTTATTACGTCTTCCACTCTATCAGATAAAATACTTTTCATTTTAGAGAGAAGGCTGAAAAGATGTTTTTCATCATCTTTATTTAAATCCTCTAATCCACTTTTTTTCTCTTCAACATTTGTTAAGTCGCTTAATTTTTTCCAATCAACTTGATTAGCAGATTTGAGATCGAATTCTTTGTATTTGCGGATTGCCTGAATAACAAACTCATCAACCGGATCAATCAAGAATAAAACTTCCAAACCTTTACTCTTAAATATTTCCATGTGAGGATCAAGAACAATTCCTTCCCTATTAACTCCGGTTATGTAATATATTTCCTTCTGCCCCTCCTTCATACGTGAAGAATAATCAGCAAGAGAAATAAGTTCGTTCTTATCTTTACATATGGAAGAATTAAATCTCAGCAGTTCAACATATTTATCATGATTGGTAAAATCCTGATAACCAAGTTTGAATATTTTCCCATGCTCTTTCCAAAACTCTATATAACCGGCTGAATCATTTTTTGTTTTATCCGAGAGATAACTTAAAACCGCAGCAGTTACACTCGATGCAATTTTTGAAAAGACAATATTTTCTTGCAGCGTCTCACGGGAAATATTCAGCGGCAAATCTTCCGAATCTACTACGCCTTTGACAAAACTCATGTACTCAGGTAAAAGATCTTTATTCTTATGCTGAATCAAAACCCTTCTTACATATAAATCTAATCCGTAATTCTCGCGGTCATACCAGAAGAACTCATTACTTTTCTTAGGAACAAAAAGAAGTGCGTTGAACTGGATTGGTGCATCAACCGATTTATGAATAATATCCATCGGCGGGTCATTATCATAAGAAAGGAATTTATAGAACTCATCATATTGTTCTTTCTTGATCGAGCTTTTAGGCTCCCGCCAAAGTGCAGTTACAGTATTTATCTTTTCATTGCCAAGTAAAATCGGATAAGAAATAAAATTGGAATGTTTCCTAATAATATTTTCAAGCTGCCATTTTTGTGCATACTCGGCAGAATCATCTTTTAGGTGAATGACAATTTCTGTCCAGCGCGAATGTTTCCCTTCGAGTTCTTCAATTTCATAATCACCTAGTCCATCTGACTTCCATTTAATAGCAGGTTCATCAATTCGGAAAGATTTTGTTTTAATTTCAACTTCTTTTGCAACCATAAAAACCGAATAGAAACCAACACCGAATTTCCCAATAATATTACCCGCATCGGTTTTAGTTTCAGCAATCATTTTTACAAATTCTTCGGTTCCGGATTTTGCTATTGTTCCGATATTAGCCACCACTTCATCACGTGTCATCCCGATTCCGGTATCAACAACCTTGAGAATTTTATTCTTCTCGTCAAATTCAATCTTAATTTCTAAAGGTAAATCTTTATCTGCAATCTCAGTTCCGCGGTTAGATTCGAAGCGGAATTTATCTAATGCATCTGAAGCATTTGAAATTAATTCTCTAAGGAATATTTCTCTGCTTGTGTAAAGCGAGTGAACAAGAATATCAAGAAGTTTTTTTACTTCCGCTTTGAATTCATATTTTTTTACAGTTTGACTTCCGCTCATTCTTTTCTCCATGACACTAAATGATATTACTAAGAAATGATGAGGCTGCGGAGAATTATTTCTGAGCGCCTCATTTATTTTGATGCAAAAATAAGAAGAGAAGAAATTTTCATCAACTTGTATAATTAATGTGCAATTAATTATTCTTTATCAGATTTCTCTTCGTCTTCCCCTTTTAATGCTTTTTTGAATGATCTAATGCCTTGTCCTATTCCTTTGGCTAATTCAGGAATCTTCTTGCCTCCGAACAAAAGGATAAGAATTAGAACTATAATTAGTATTTCCCAAAAGCCGAAATTTTCCATAATGCAACCTTTTACATTTTATATGATAAGAAAATATACACAATTACATTGTTTACAAAATTGTTTTTCCAAAAGTTTTTAATTAATTCAAATTAGGTAAGGCGTCAGGGGAGTACCTTTTGATTTGTGCCATCATACTTACTGCCTCTTCTATCTTGCCGAACCTGACATAAATATTTTTTAAGTAAATACGGGCAATTGAATTCGCGCTATCAAGTTCAACTGCTTTGTTAAGATATTGTTCTGCTTCAGGTATTTGACCTGCATGATAGAATGCCAATCCTTTTAACGTTAGTGCATCTGCATTTCTTGATGGGCAAAATTGTATCACAGAATCACAATCTTGTAATATCATTTGTAAATTATTTTTATTTCCGCTCGAGATCATGTTTAATAAATCATTATTGGCGTTTATGTAATATTTAATAAATCTAACATTACATAATTCAGTTTGAGCCGGAACATCTCTACGTGTAAAAATTGGCAGGAGTTGATACAGTTCGTCGGAATAAAATAATTGTATATAATAATTTCTTTGAAATTCATTCTGGACAAAAACGCCACACTCGGCAAATGCGCTTGGTTTAGCTCCTGCCGGGAAAATAATATAATCCGGTTTTTGTGAAAGGACATAATCGGAATTGTAATGTCTTTCTTTCCACAAAACAGGAAGCTCATCATTAATTCCAGCAACTTCTTTCGGATTATGTGCCGTGTATTCGTCTGTAAGCCCTACAAGATCAATTACTTTTGCATCGGAGAAATATGAAAACGAGCCAATGGTTGATAATGCAACAGAAACTTTTCTTCCTTTATGTTTGTTTTTCTCTTTTACCCATTCTGCGTAGATTTTCATTTTCTTAACTAACCCGGCCTCATAAGATCTTTTATTCATCATCTCGTTTTTTTGCTTACCATAATTCTTATAACCAAGCAGTGACAAAAGTATAAATACACATATGAGAGCAAATTGAAGAATAACTTTTTGTCTTGAAAAAATTTGCCCGGTTACTTCAACTATAGCTTTAACAAACAGAATCATAATTAACGGCATGATAGGAAGGTAGAAACGATGTATTGGAAGAACATCTCCGCCGATTAAAATTACAATTGCCATCCATAATATTGTAATCCAAAACAGTAGAGTAACTTTTTCAAAACGGTTTCTATTTTTGAATAGAACCAACGGCAGAATTAGAACAAAACCATATAACAAATATGAACTTGCAAAATCAAAAAAATAATTTATTCCGCGTTGTAAGAACTGAAACGTAAATTCTGTTTTTGCATAAAATGTGTTCGGTAAAGGATAGCCATAATAAAACAATCGGGAAATAACGTAAACAGTTAATGGAATAAGATAAAATAAAATTTCCTTACGGGTAATCTTATCAAATATTATTGATATGGACGTATTCCCCCTCTGTCTTTTCATATCAAAATAATTATATAAAATTTTATAAGATATAATCAGAATAAAAAATATTAATCCTTCAGGGCGTAAAAGCGAATTCAGCACAGAGACGATAATAAAAGAAATGTTTGGTTTGCTTTTATCTCCGTTTTGATAGAATATAATAGATAGTAAAATGAGAGAACCGAATAAAGTTGTTTCCATTGCGCTCACTCCCCAGTAAACCAGTGGAGTGGAAAAAGCTAATAGAAAAACCGGCAAGAGATTTTGCAATTCATGAATGAATCTTCCCAATGAAGAATTATTTTCGCTTTCTCGATTTATCATTTTAGAAAGCGCATAAGTTAAGATTAAGAGAGTAATACTGAATATAATTGATAACAACTGTGCTGCACTCTCAAGATCAAGATTAAGATTGAGATTATGATTAAGTAATTCTGACCCACTTAATATCAGTATCCATAAAAAACTTGTGTATCCTTCAACTCGCTCTCCTTCATTGAACACAAGTCCCTTTCCATCCAGAAAATTTTTGACATAACGAAATGCCGTGTAAGCATCATCCTGGATAAATTTTGCATCAAGTATATTTGAAATAAAAAGTGCAATAATTATTGCAAGCAGTACATATACAAAAATTTGTATGTATTTCATTTATATATTTAATGAGTTGTGAATACAATTTACTAATTTTCGATTAGAGTTATTTAATTTACAGAAATATCAAAAATGAATTTCAAAACGCACATAAAAGAGACTATCAAACTAGCAATTCCAATTTCTCTAGGTCAATTGGGACATGTAATGATGGGTGTTGTTGATAGTTTGATGGTTGGTAAAGTCGGTTATACTTCACTCGCCGCTGCATCACTAGTTAATGGATTATTTTTTCTAGTTTTGGTTATTGGAATTGGAATGACATATGCATCCACTCCTCTAATTGCAATAGCTAAAGGATCCAATAATCAAAGTGATTGTGGAAAAATTTTAAATCATTCATTACTTGTTAATGTAATATTCTCTTTAGTATTAATGTTGGGTACTTTCTCATTATCATTTCTTATACCGCATTTGAATCAGCCAAAAGAAGTAGTTAGAGAAGCGATCCCATATCTACAGATTTTGACTCTTTCTGTAATTCCATTTATGGTTTTCCAATGTTACAGGCAATTCTTAGAAGGATTGTCAATTCCTAATCCGCCAATGATAATTGCGGTCGCCGCAAATCTTTTAAATGCATTTCTGAATTGGATTTTTATTTATGGAAAATTCGGTTTCGCAGCTATGGGTCTTTCCGGTGCAGGAATTGCAACAACTTCAACTCGTTGGGTTATGGCTGCCGTGCTTATGATTTTTACCTTAAAATATATGCGAGTAAAAATTTTTGAACCGAAATTTCAAATTAAACCGGTAGATAAAAATCTAATACGAAAACTAATCGGTATCGGACTTCCCAGCGGTTTTCAATATTTATTGGAAGTTGGTGCCTTTTCGTTTGGTGCTATAATGATCGGGTGGATTGGAGCAAAACAACTTGCTGCTCATCAGATTGCAATTAGTTTAGCCTCTGCTACTTATATGATTATTTTAGGAATCGCATCCGCAGGTACTATCCGCGTTGGAGATGCTGTCGGGAAAAAGAGTATAGGTCAAATCCGTCTTGCCGGTTTCAGTGCATTGGGATTGGCTTCAGCAGTAATGTTAGCATTTGCTACTATTTTTTTCCTATTTAGAAATATTCTTCCAACATTTTATAATAGTAATCGAGATGTTATAGAAATTGCAAGTGTACTTTTAATCATTGCAGGGTTTTTCCAACTCTTTGACGGATTACAAGCCACTGGCATTGGGATTCTAAGAGGATTGACCGATGTAAAGATTCCACTATTAATATCAATATTATCTTATTGGATTGTTGCAATACCCATATCTTATTTACTTGGTTTTGTTTTCAAATTTGGTGCTGCGGGAGTTTGGATAGGTTTACTTTTAGGATTAGCTTCGTTAGGTGTAACATTGCTTTTCAGATTTAATATCAAAAGTAAAAAAATATTTTCGGTTGAGAACGACTAAATCTTATTTAATAGTTAAATAATATTTATTTTTGTCCACACTTTTTAATCCAATATACAGAAAGAAGGATGAATGGGAAGATTAGCCCCTCTCTTTGTTATAATTGCTGCAGCCCTTTGGGGTTTCGATGGAATAGTTTTTCGTCCTGCGCTTTATGGTTTACCGGTATCACTAGTTGTATTTCTCGAAAGCACAATTGTAGCACTATTTTTATCGCCAATATTTATAAGACAATATTCCAAAATAAAAGTCCTCACTAAACAAGATTGGTTTGCTTTCTTCGGAGTTGCACTTTTAGGCGGAGCAATAGGTACAATGGCAATTACAAAAGCACTTTTCTATGTCAATTTTGTAAATCTTTCAATTGTAATACTCATACAAAAACTTCAGCCTGTATTTGCGTTATCACTTGCCGGAATTTTATTGAAAGAAAAACTTCCGAAAATATTTTTTCTCTGGGCATTTCTTGCCGTTACCGGTGCATATTTGATGACATTCGGGTTTTCACTACCAAATTTTCTCACAGGTGATAAAACTTTCGTAGCAGCGGGTTTTTCATTGGTTGCAGCAGTAAGTTTTAGCTCATCAACAGTTCTTAGTAAAAGAGCATTACGAGATGTTGGTTTTGAAATGGGTACCTATTTAAGATTTTTATTATCAGCTGTTATAATGATTGTAATTGCATCTTTGACTGGGGATATAAAAACAGTTGTCAGCGTTTCTTCTTATCAATGGATGATATTTCTAATAATTGCATTCACAACCGGTGGGGCAGCAATATTCTTATATTATTACGGACTAAAGAAAATTACAGCTTCAGTTGCAACAATTTGCGAATTGGCATTTCCTCTCACTGCAGTCATACTTGAATATTTTATTCATCGTAATATTTTAGATTTAGTTCAGTGGTGCGGTGTAGCGTTGTTGATCTTCAGTATATTAAAAGTTTCGCGAATCAACATTAACAACATGAAAAGTTAATTGTTATTTAGTTTCAAGTTTGTTCGTAACATCAATGATGATTATCCAACGCTTCCCTTCTTTCTTCCAGATATGCATATAATTGTATTTGCCATTATCACTTTCTGCATTTGAAATTATTAATTCACCGTAAGTAAAACCAATATCTTTAGACGAAGATATTTTTCCGCCGATAGAATTAAACACATAAGTTCCGTTTTTTTTTGAGAGGTAATCTGCGATCGCAGATGTACCAACTAACGGGTAAAATTTATCCCGGAGTAATCGCGATTCTTCGCTAATAAATTTTTTATATGTTGATGCAATTCCCATTTTGGGAATTATCATTGTTAATGTTTTATCGTTGTTGAAAAGTTCATCAGATTTTATTCTTTTAACTCCTTTTCTAAGAGATGATGAATTCGACTCCATCATTTCAAATTTAAGAGGAACATACTGTTCGGTTGGTTTACTATTACTATTTCCCATGTCAATCACAAATTTGAATTCACCATTTGCTTGTTGCTGCCAAACAGTAGAAAAATTTCCAAACCAAATTGAGGAACTATCTTTATCTTTTTTAAAATCAGCCGGACCAGTTGTGAAACCCAAATCTCCATCACGCGAGATACCGGCATAAGTCGGATACCAGCTTAGTAGGCCCGGTCTTTTGGGTGCATTACTTAGAAATGTTTTTCCGTTAACCGCATTGGGTCTAAAAATAATTCCATCGTCTGCAACAAATTTTAAAAATGCATCTCTTGTCCCGATTTCAGCAGCTGCTGATACAAATGAATATTCTGTTGCAATCAGCGCATTGAGATTATAGTTCTTCATTTGAGCATTATTCGTGTGGACAAACATTAAACTAATTAGAGTCAATAAGATCTTTTTCATACTTCCTCATTTTTTCTGATTCAACATAATGGAAAATATTTTTCCCAACGATACATTTATTTGTGCACATCATCTTTTTTTTTCTCGAACTCAATCGAAGCAGAATTGATACAATAACGTTGTCCTGTAGGTTTTGGTCCGTCATCAAAAACGTGTCCTAAGTGTCCGCCGCAATTGCTGCATATAACTTCAATTCTGTGCATCCCAAAACTATAATCATCTTTTAAAATCACATTTTTATTATTTACAACATCAGAAAAACTTGGCCATCCGCAACCTGCATCAAATTTTGTGTCGGAATCAAATAGTACTTGGCCGCAAGCTGCACAACGGTAAATACCTTTCTCATCAAAGTTCCAGTATTTTCCTGTAAAAGGTCTTTCCGTTCCCTTCTCTCTCAATATTTGATATTGTTCTGGACTTAACGATTCTTTCCATTCTTTATCTGTCTTTTGAACCTTAACGCTCATTTCTTTCCCTTTCGGATTATTGGGTTTTATATTTTGCTGAGCACAACTAATAATGCTTGTTGTAAATAACAACAACATAAAGAGAATTATATTCTTTTTCATAGCAAACCTTTCTTTCTATTTGGATCAATTGTGCAGACGAAAAGAAGAGCAATTCCTTACAAAAATTATTTTACCTTTTTCATATACTCTTCGGTTTCTTCGAGGGAATTAAAATATCCGATTCGAACTCGGTACCGTGTTACACCTTTAACATAGCCTTCCGCAATAAAAGCATTGTGCCCTTCGGATTTTAATCTAGCAACTTCACTTTCTGCTTTTGATTTATTTTTCCATGATGAAATTTGGAAGGAATATTTGGTCCCATCTTTAAAGATTGTGCTCTTAGGATTAGTTTCACTTTCTCCTTCAGATTCCTGTTTAGAGACTGTTTCACTTTTCTTAGACAAAACCGGGGTGCTCAAGTTAGTGCTTGGTTTTGTTTTTTCATTGGTGGGAGGAATATTAATTTTTGCCTGTTCTAGTCTTTGCACAGAATCTTTTTTACTAAGAAAAAGTGCTATTCTATCTTTTGAATTAATAGAATCTTTCGTTGATTTATTCAACTGATTTTCTGACAATTTACTTTTTTGTGATTCGGAGTTTGGCAACTCTTTATTTTTATCGCTGCTTTTTGAAAAATCTTTCTGTTCAATTACAGCAACACCGCTTTTTAAGTATTCAACTGATCTATTAAAAACGGCAGTCATAACATCATTACCTTCTAATGGAATAGAAAAATTTTCGCTGCCGGAAGTAAACCCGGGTAATGATGTCTCACCAAGTATTTTTAGATCTTTGTCATAATAAAGAGTGCCAATAACAGAATACTTCTTGGATGCCGCGTTAAATAATATTTGTGATTTTACGCTTGCAGCTTCCTTATTTAATGAAGCTATTAATTGAGGTTGCTTATATGAAGTAATGCTTAACACTGAAATCTGATTCTCAAATTGTTTAATGCTTGATGTATCAATGTAGACGATTTGTTCTTTGGAATCATATACACTTTCCCATTTTTGCCCGGGTGATTGTGCAAAAAGTTTTATCCCACATAAAACAAGTGGAACAATAAATAAGATTAGTTTTTTCATTTTAGTATTTCTTTTTTGTAACCAATACTAATTTAATTAAAAAAAATTTCATAAAAATTTTTATCATCTGAATGAATTCTTTTACTGTTTCTTGACAAAAATACTTGGATGTGCTATTTTGCACCCAACATTTTTTGAAACTTGATGCTTACTGAATTCGGAAAAATTCTGATTTTTATTATGCTCGCAATCATTTTTGTGGTTGCAGTCTTCATTATTTCAAAACTTTTAAGCCCTAATAGACCCACACGCGAAAAATATTTGACTTATGAATGTGGTGAAAATCCTCAAGGTTCACCCTGGGTAAAATTTAACATCCGATTTTATGTTGTTGCACTAATTTTCCTCATTTTTGATGTAGAAGTCGTCCTACTTTTCCCTTGGGCACTTACATATAAAGAATATGGTGTTTATGGTTTTCTAGTTGGAATAATATTTCTATTGGTATTGGGTTTAGGCATGGCTTATGAATGGCGAAAAGGCGATTTGGAATGGGCTCGCCCATATCCCAAACCTCCACAGTTAGACGAAATACTTAAACCGAAGTCTTAATTTCGAAAAGAGAATATTAATGGGTTTACTTGATAAAGAGTTTTCTGACGGTAATATTGTAATTGCAAGAGTTGATGACTTGATGAACTGGGCAAGACTTTCATCAATATGGCAACTTGGTTTTGGTCTTGCATGTTGCGCAATTGAAATGATGGCTACATCAGCCTCACACTACGATTTTGATCGTTTCGGTGTCATCCCTAGAAACACTCCAAGACAAGCTGATGCAATAATAATTTCTGGTACAGTTACATTAAAAATGGCTACCAGAATTAAAAGATTGTACGAACAAATGCCTGACCCAAAATATATTATCTCTATGGGAAGTTGTGCTAATTGTGGTGGACCTTATTGGGAACACGGTTATCATGTATTAAAAGGAATTGATCGCGTGATCCCGGTTGATGTTTATGTACCAGGATGCCCGCCAAGACCTGAAGCATTACTTGAAGGTTTGCTTAAATTACAAGAAAAAATTCGTAATGAATCCTTAAGAAAGAAAATTTCATGAAGAATCCTGAAGAAATTTTTGAATTACTAAAGAATGAGTTTAAAGATATAATCATAGGGTTAGAGAAAGAATCTCCTACAGAACCTATTGTTGCCATTGATCCCATGCAAATTAATAAAGTCGGATTATTCTTACGTGATAATGATATACTCAAATTTGATAGCCTAATGGTTCTTTCCGGTGTAGATGACGCAAATGGAACCAAGGTTAAAGATGATGATGGGGCAGAAATGATAAGTGGTGGTACATTAAGTGTTTACTATCATTTACATTCGACAAATTTAAAACATAAAATTACTTTGAAAACTACTACTCCAAGAGAAAATCCACAAGTTGAATCTGTTTACAATATTTGGAGAACTTCCGATTGGCATGAACGTGAGGCCTATGATATGTTCGGAATCATCTTTGTGAATCATCCAGACTTAAGAAGAATATTAATGCCTTACGACTGGGAAGCAGGTTACCCGCTAAGAAAAGATTATAAGAATCCAGAATTTTATAAAGGTATGAAGGTTCCTTATTGATATGGCTTTGAAGACTGAAACAATGGTTCTTAATATGGGTCCACAACATCCTTCTACACATGGTGTTTTGAGACTCGAGCTTGAGATAGAAGGGGAACTAATATTAAGTGTAAAACCTCATATCGGTTATCTACATCGGTGTTTCGAAAAACATGCTGAAGCAATGACTTATCCCCAAGTAATTCCATACACAGATAGATTAGATTATCTAGCTGCTATGGGAAACAATTTTGGCTATGTTGTTGCTGTTGAAAAATTACTCGGTATTCAAATACCTGAACGTGTTGAGTATATTAGAATAATAATGGCGGAGCTACAAAGGATTGCATCTCATTTGGTTGCAATTGCAACAAACGGTGCTGACATCGGCGCTTTAACACCTTTCCTTTACCTCTTTCGTGATCGTGAATATATTTTAAGTCTTTTTGAGATGACATGTGGTGCAAGAATGCTTTATAATTATATGTGGATTGGAGGAGTATCACACGATATACATCCTGACTTTGTAAGAAAAACTAAAGAATTCATTATTCATTTTCGTCCAACAATTGTTGAGTTAAATAATCTCCTCACTTTCAATAAAATTTTTATTGAGAGAACTGCAAATATTGGTATCCTTCCAATTGATACTGCAATTAATTTTGGTGCAAGTGGGCCAGTCCTGCGTGGAAGCGGATTACAATTCGATGTTCGCAAAGAAGATCCTTATTCAATTTATAATAGATTCGATTTTGAGATTCCAACAGGTAAAGGTCTTGTTGGTACTGTAGGCGATTGCTGGGATCGCTATTATGTTCGAGTTCTTGAAATGGAACAAAGCTTACGAATTATCGAACAAGCTATTGATAATATTCCTGGTGGTGACGTTCATTCAGCAATTCCTAAAAGAATTAAACCACCTAAAGGAACAGTTTATTCACGTGTTGAAAATCCTCGTGGTGAGTTGGGATATTTTATAATAAGTGATGGCAACTTGAATCCATTCAGAGTTAAGGTTCGAGCACCATCATTTGTAAATCTTGAACTAATGGGAGAATTGTGTAAAGGTCATTTGGTTGCCGATGTTATAGCAATTCTCGGTAGTTTAGATATTGTACTAGGAGAAATAGATAGATAATGTATCAATTCCTTTACGACTTAATTGGTAATGAAATTTTAGCAGGATTACTTGTTGCAGTAGTTCCGTTAACCATAATTCTTGTCTTCGCACTCTTTGGTATTTGGTTGGAAAGAAAAGTTTCGGCACACATGCAAGATAGATTGGGCCCTATGAGAACTGGTTGGCATGGCTGGCTTCAAACCGTAGCTGATTTAATGAAGATGCTACAAAAAGAAGATATTATTGCGACTGATGCTGACAAGACTCTTTATAATATCGCTCCAGTTCTTGTTTTTACTGGCAGCTTTGCAGCATATGCTGTTATTCCCTTCTCAAGTAAATTACTTGGTAGTGAAGTTGAGATAGGATTATTTTATGTAATTGCAATTTCCAGTTTAGTTGTTGCCGGAATATTGATGGCCGGCTGGTCAGCAAATAATAAATATTCTCTTCTTGGTGCAATGCGTGCCGCTGCTCAGATCATTAGTTATGAAATCCCAACAGCTTTAATCATTCTTTCAATGGTTATGCTTACAGGAACATTGAGTTTAGAAAAAATTAGCCAAATGCAAACATCCTCATTTTGGAATTGGAATATCTTTGGCGGCGCTGTCTTCGGATTATCAAAATTTTTGTTGATACCTTTCATGATTGCAGGGACATTAATAATTTTTACTAGCACACTTGCGGAAGTTAATCGAGTTCCGTTCGACATTCCAGAAGCTGAATCGGAATTAGTTGCCGGATATTTTACAGAATACTGCGGCATGAAATGGGGAATGTTCATGCTTGCTGAATACGGAAATATGTTTGCAGTCTCTGCAATAATTGCAATCCTTTTCTTAGGAGGTTATCAATCACCAATAGGCTACCTTGGTAATTCTATCGGAGCTCAGTGGCTTATTCCATTTGAACAAGGATTTTGGTTTATTGCAAAAGGATTGGCTTTAGTATTTGTTCAGATGTGGTTGCGTTGGACTCTTCCCCGTTTACGTGTTGATCAACTTATGACCGTTTGCTGGAAATATTTAATTCCTTTCGCTTTTATAAATTTAATCATTATTGGAATTATTTCTTTAATATAAATTGATGAAACAATATCTCAAAAATACATTCGATGGCATCTTTACCGTTCTAGTAGGAATGAAAGTTACTTTCAAACATTTATTTACACCGGCTGTTACTATTCAGTATCCCGATGTAAAAGTTAAATTACCCGATCGTGTTAGAAATAGATTATATGTTAATATGGATGATTGTATCGGGTGCGATCAATGTTCGCGCGCTTGTCCAGTAAGCTGCATCGAAATTGAAACTGTAAAGAGTATCCCAAGCGAAGATTTAGGCATTACTTCTAACGGCAAGAAGAAAGCTTTGTGGGTAACAAAATTTAATATTGATATTGCGAAATGCTGCTACTGCCAATTATGTGTTTTTCCTTGTCCGACCGAATGTATTTACATGACCGATGTTTATGAATTTGCCGAATATGAAAGAAGCAATTTTCTTTACAAGTTTGCGACATTAACAGATGAAGAAGCCGTTCAGAAAAAAATAAATTATGAAAAGTTCCAAGCTGAAAAAGCTGCAGCTGCGGCAAAGCCAAAACCGGAAACACCGGCACAAACTGAAAATAAAACCGAGTAAATATTTTAGAGAATTGATTAAATGAATTTTTACGATATCATCTTTTACATTTTCGCAGCTATAACATTACTGTCTGCATTGTTTGTTGTTACAACAAGAAATATCGTACACTCTGCTTTTTATTTATTGTTTACCTTTTTTGGAGTTGCCGGGATCTATGTTTTACTTGGTGCAGATTTTATAGCGATCTCGCAAATATTAATCTATGTAGGCGGTATTTTAATTTTGTTGTTGTTCGGCGTTATGCTTACTAATAAAATTACAAATGTGGAGATTCGTACCGGAACCGTTCATATGCTGCCCGCTGCAATTGCCACAGGAATATTTATGGGCGCAGTTGTTGTTGTTATGGTTTGGACAGAATGGAAATTAGAACCTTCTGTTACACCATTAACCACAACGAAGGATATTGGTCATCTATTATTAACGGATTACGTTTTGATTTTTGAACTGTTAGGAATTCTTTTATTAGTAGCTTTGATTGGTGCTGCATCTATAGCACGCAGAGATAAAGAATAATTTATTTTTTAATTAAAAATAAAAATAAAATGCTACAAGTAGGATTAACACATTTTTTAATTGTTAGTGCAATATTATTCTCATTGGGTATTTACGGTATTGTTACAAGAAAAAATGCCGTGATGGTTTTAATGGGGATCGAACTTGTTCTTAATTCCGCCAATATCAATTTCATAGCTTTTTCTAAATTTGGAAATTTCGGTTTAAGCGGACAAGTAATTGCCCTGTTCGTAATTATACTTGCGGCTGCAGAAGCGGCAATAGCGCTTGCAATAGTATTAAATATTTATAAAACATTTTCGAATGTTAACGTTGACGAAATAGACCACTTAAAAGAATAGGTTATGAGCGAGAGTTTACTGATCAATATTTGTGTTGTTATTCTTATTCTTCCTTTGGTTGGATTCACTACCGTTGTTTTATTAGGTAAAAGAATTCCAAAATTATATCTATTGGAAGTTGCCATTTTAGGAATCGCATTACTACTCTCTATTATAGTTGCTTATGCAAAACTTTCCGATTACAATGCCAAAGACATAGTTGCTTCATTTACATGGATAACAATGGGCAACGCTCCGTCACCAGGTGCAATTAGCATTGATCTCGGTTTCAAGATTGATAACATTACTGTTCTCATGTTGTTCGTAGTAAATCTGATCAGTTTTCTTGTTCATGTTTTCTCAATCGAATATATGCGCGGCGATAGATTATACACACGCTACTTCGCTTATCTCGGTATTTTTACTTTCTCAATGCTCGGAATAGTTCTTACTCACAATTTATTGATGATGTATATCTTTTGGGAGTTAGTCGGTCTTTCTTCTTATTTGTTAATTGGTTTTTGGTACGAGAAAAAATCAGCTTCCGATGCCGCCAAGAAAGCATTCATCGTAAACCGCATAGGCGATATCGGAATGTTCGCCGGAATACTTATTCTTTTTACTCAATACAAAACATTTACTTTCGATATAATATATCAACAGATCGCAAGTGGAAATCTTCCTTTCGGAAGTAATGCGTGGTTAACAGCCGCAGGCATTTTAATCTTTATGGGAGCGGTCGGTAAATCTGCTCAGTTTCCTCTTCATGTTTGGTTACCCGATGCAATGGAAGGTCCGACTCCTGTTAGTGCGTTAATCCATGCCGCTACAATGGTTGCTGCGGGTGTTTACCTTGTTGTTAGAATTTTTGTTATGCTAACTGCTGATGCAATGTTGGTCATAGCAGTAGTTGGCGCGTTTACATCACTCGTTGCCGCAACAATTGCTCTCACACAAAATGATATTAAAAAGGTTTTGGCTTACTCAACGGTTTCACAGTTGGGTTACATGGTTATGTCTCTTGGAGTCGGTGCTTATGCGTTTGCATTCTTCCATCTTGTTACCCATGCATTTTTCAAAGCATGTTTATTCTTAGGATCGGGTTCTGTAATTCATTCTATGCATCACGAACAAGATATACGTAACATGGGCGGATTAAAAAAGAAAATGCCGGTTACCTATTATACATTTTTAATTTCTACACTGGCAATTTCCGGAGTTCCGCTCTTTTCCGGCTTCTTAAGTAAAGATGGAATACTTGCAGGCACTCTTGCATTCGGAAAACTTACAGGGCATTGGTTAATTCCAATCATCGGATTTACTGTAGCGGGATTAACAGCATTCTATATGTTCCGTGTTGTAATATTAACATTCCATGGTGAACCCAGAGATCATCATAAATTTGATCATGCACATGAATCACCATTTGTTATGGCTATGCCTCTTGTTGTTCTTGCGGCACTTTCAATTTTCATTTGGTACACACCAAACCCAATTAATGCCAACGCAGGCTGGGTAATTAGCAACTGGATTAAAACACCAACTCAAGTTGTACCTAATGAAACACGTTTTGACTTTATGAAGACGAACAGCGAAGAAGCACCCGCTTCGACAAGCTTGCATGGTGAGAAAGCAGAAATTCACGGCGAAGTAGTTAATTCGGTAGAATATACAGAGACTATGCATTGGGCTCATTACCCTGCTATGTTCTTATCTCTTGCAGTCGCCGGATTAGGAATTTTAATTGCATTCATGTTTTACCAATGGAAAAAACTTAATGCAGATAAACTTGCAGAGAAGATCAAACCACTCTACAATTTCTCCTTGAATAAATGGTTCCTCGATGAGCTTTACGACATGACAGCTATTGCTGGTACACTAAGTCTCAGTTCGATACTTGCATGGTTTGATAATAAAATTGTTGATGGTATTGTAAACGGATCTGCTACTGTAACAAGATTCGCTTCTAGAATGAGCGGATGGTTCGACACTTTTGTTGTTGACGGATTTGTAAACTTTACTGCATTCTTCAGCGGATTTGTAGGACTGTCTTTTAGAAGGTTGCAAACCGGAAAAGTTCAGACGTACATAGTATTCGTAATTTTTGCAATAATTATTTTATTGATGTTCTTTAAGCCGTTTTGACGGTTACGTCATCCTGAGCGTAGCGAAGGATCTCCTAATTAATTGATGTTAGAGATTCTTCGTCGTCTCACTCCTCAGAATGACAATTAAAAAATTAAAAAAATAGGTTGTTGTTATGATTGGATTTCCGATACTTTCGTTAATAACTTTTCTTCCTGTACTGGGAATGTTCTTAATCTTATTCATGAAAAAAGAACAACCCAATTCAATAAAATACTTGACGCTTGGTATTACTGCACTTCAAGTTGTAATGGCAGTAATTCTTCTTGCAAATTATAATTACTCAGCAGCAGGTATTTATGAAGAAAAGTCATTTCAATTCATAGAAAAATTCAGATGGATCAATATCAGCGGAATCTCATGGCTCGGCACTGTTAAGGTTGATTATTTTCTAGGAATTGACGGATTAAGTATGCCGATGGTTCTCTTGACTGCACTCATATCTTTTATCGCCGCTATTTCATCATGGACAATTGAAAAATCTGTTAAAGGTTATTTTGCACTCTTCCTTCTTCTCGATACCGGTATGATGGGAGTATTTGTTTCTCTTGATTTCTTCCTCTTCTACATCTTCTGGGAATTGATGTTATTGCCGATGTATTTTCTAATCGGTATTTGGGGCGGACCAAGAAAAGAATATGCTGCTATAAAGTTTTTCATTTACACTTTATTCGGAAGTGTTTTCATTCTTTTAGTTATGATCGGATTATACTTCAGCGCTACAGAATTAATGGCAGATGGAAGTAAAATCCACACATTCAGTTTAATTGCTTTAATGAATCCGGCTAATTACTCTGCCGATGGAATTTTATCTGCACTTAATCCTAGCAACTTAAGATTTATTGCGTACATTGCATTGTTTGCTGGCTTCGCAATTAAAATACCAATGTTCCCATTCCACACTTGGTTACCAGATGCACACGTTGAAGCGCCAACACCAATATCAGTAATTCTTGCCGGCGTTTTATTGAAAATGGGTACGTATGGAATCCTAAGAGTAAGTTATCCGATCTTTCCCGATATAACCCGTGAACTGATGTGGTATATTGCTCTCTTCGGAATGATAAATATTGTTTACGGTGCGCTTGTTGCTCTTGCACAAAAAGATTTCAAAAAATTAATTGCATACTCATCGGTTTCGCACATGGGTTATGTTTTACTTGGTATGGCTTCACTAACTACTGTAGGCGTTAACGGTGCAATCTTCCAAATGTTCAATCACGGAACAATTACAGCAATGCTCTTCTTGATTGTCGGTGTTGTTTACGACCGTGCACATACAAGAGGATTAAATGATTTTGGAGGACTTGCAACTCAAATGCCGGTCTATACAGGGTTTGTTACGGTTGCATTCTTTGCCGCAATCGGTTTGCCTAGTTTGAGCGGATTCGTATCCGAAGCGCTTGTGTTTATCGGTGCATTCGGAGTAAGCGCAATTAGAGTTCTTACATTAATTTCTACTCTTGGAATTTTACTTGGTGCAGGCTATATGCTGTGGACATTACAAAGAGTTTTTCTTGGTCCGTTAAATGAAAAATGGTCCGCACTTAAAGATCTTGATAAACGTGAATTAGCTATGTTCATTCCGCTAACTTTGATTATTATTTTCTTAGGTGTTTATCCTTCCGGAATGTTAAATGTTATGAATTCATCTGTAAATTCTCTTGTAAATTTTGTTAACAGTATAGCAATAATACATTAAGCGGATAATAATTTTGATGATGGCAAATACAAATCTATACCAGTCACTTAATTTAATCATACCGGAAATAGTTCTAACAATTTCTTTACTTGCCTTAGTAATAGCAGATCTAATTTTCCATAAGGACAAAAAATTTATTCCTTATGTTGCTCTTGCCGGAATTTTAATTACCGGTTACTTTGTTCTAAATCAATTCGGAGAAAAAGGATTTGCATTTCAGCCTGCATTATACACTTATGGAATGGTCGCAGTAGATTCTTT